>Ga0209292_1001205_pt1 | contig 32050 bp, 29 predicted proteins | sample GOMGulsemesocosm_2_FD_184634 | JGI IMG/M metagenome (GOLD analysis project Ga0209292, IMG submission 184634) | Methane-oxidizing microbial communities from mesocosms in the Gulf of Mexico - GOM9C Gulf of Mexico (SPAdes) (version 2) | ecosystem: Environmental > Aquatic > Marine > Cold seeps... | reverse complement strand
GTTGCTGTTCACTTAATGTTTTAAAAAAACCAGGTTCATTGGATTCGACTTCTTTAGCCCAATGTCTGTTGTTATCAAAAAGGTGTGACAAAAAATTCATTGGGAAACTCTCATAATATAAATCGTATATGGATCATAATAACTGTATATTAATGATATATAAAGTACTTATGTTCTGGTCGGAGCGCACTATGGCCACTGGGTTTGCCACAAGAGCGGCAGTGTCAAATAAGTGATTAAAAATGAAGCTGTATTGACAGGTATTATTGATGCTAAGTGCAATTATTGAAAACAACGGGGATGATAATATTAGCGCAGCAACAAAATTTTATTGTTGACTGCGCTAAGCAGGATAACTAAGCCGAATAACTAAGCCGAATAAATAAGCAGGGCAGCTGAGTACAGCGGCTACGCCCAGTTATTTTATTTCTTTGCCAGCGGCTTGCATGTCGGCATGGTAGCTAGAACGCACCATTGGGCCACAAGCTGCGTGGGTAAAGCCAAGTTCTTTAGCTATTTCGCCAAGTGCGTCAAACTCTGCTGGTGGCACGTAGCGTTTAACGGGTAAATGGTGCTTACTTGGTTGTAAATATTGGCCTAAGGTAAGCATCTCAACATTGTGATCGCGCAAGTCTTTTAATACCGCAGCAATCTCATCATTGGTTTCGCCCAGTCCCATCATTAAGCCCGATTTGGTCGTCACTTCTGGGTGCATTTCTTTAAAGCGGCGTAATAACTCTAACGAATTTTTATAATGAGCGCCTGGGCGCACTTCACGGTATAAATGCGGTGCTGTTTCTAAATTGTGGTTAAAAACATCAGGTGGCTCAGTGCTTAGTATTTCAAGCGCTTTGTCCATCCGGCCTTTAAAGTCAGGCACCAATATTTCAATTTTTATTGATGGCACTTCAGCGCGAATTGCTTTAATACAGTCGGCAAAGTGTTGAGCGCCGCCGTCACGTAAATCATCACGATCTACTGAAGTAATAACCACATATTTTAACTTCATGTCCCGCACGGTTAGGGCGAGTTTCTCTGGCTCTTCGGCGCTAACCGGTAACGGTCTGCCATGTCCAACATCGCAAAATGGGCAGCGGCGAGTACAAATAGCGCCAAGGATCATAAACGTTGCCGTACCATGGGTGAAGCATTCGCTTAAGTTAGGGCAAGAAGCCTCTTCACACACCGAACTAAGGTTATGCTTGCGCATAGCGCTTTTAATTTCATCAATTTTAGCGGTGCTACGAGGTAATTTCACTCTAAGCCAGCTAGGTTTACGTAACACTTCGGCTTTTTCGGTTTCGACCACTTTGATCGGAATGAACGCCATTTTGTCGGCGTCGCGAAGTTTTTCGCCAGCGACTAATTTTGATTGTTTTAAGTTACTCATGGGTGAATCCTGTAACGTGCTCTAGATTTATATATCCTAAGCGTTGGGCAATAATCTTGGTTAAACTTTTCTCAACCGCCGCCAATTCAATCGGGCCGCTAAGGTCATTGATTTGGATCATCTCAAGACCGCTGTAACCACACGGGTTTATCCGTTTAAACGGGTCGAGATCCATATCAACATTAAGGGCCAAGCCGTGGAAAGAACAGCCCTTACGAATGCGTAATCCGAGACTGGCTATTTTTTTACCATCGACATATACGCCGGGTGCATCAGGTTTTGGGTACGCCTTTATATCATAGATATTGAGCAATTCAACTAAGCTTTGTTCAATATGGGTCACCAAATCGCGAACGCCACACTTTAATCGGCGAATATCTAATAAGAAATAAGCGACTAATTGGCCGGGTCCATGATAGGTTACTTGGCCACCACGATCGACCTTTACCACCGGAATATCGCCGGGAAATAATAGATGCTCTTCTTTACCGGCCTGTCCTTGGGTAAAGATTGGATCGTGTTCAACCAACCAGATTTCATCACGTGATTGCGCATCACGCGAATCCGTATAGTCTTGCATTGCATGCCAGACCGATTCGTAATCCCGACGATTTAACTGTCGGATAACTAAATTGTTCGCTGGTGCTGCGCCGTTATTTGACATGAAACCCCTTTAATTGCTGCCAATTATCTACTATTTGAGCCTAAAGTACGTAACGTACAATATCGAGTGCCGACAGTTCGGTATAAAGTAGCTCGATTTGTTGTTTGCTTTGTACGCGCACAGTATATGAAATTGAATGATACTTGCCGGTACTGCTAGCACGGATGCCAGGCTTTTGCTTGTAATCACCAGGGGCATGTAAATCAAAAACTGCGTTAACAACACTTGGCAGTTCATCTTGAGCTAGGCCCATGATACGAAAGCCAAAGTCACAAGGAAAATCGAGAATTTCATCAAAATTTGTGTTCATTAAAATCTCCAACACAAAGGGTCGCCAAGGAACAGCATCTGCTGTCTACCTTGGCCGAATTATTTTAATACCACAGTGTTTAACGCAATTGCGCCGGTGCTGTGGTGATACGGTATCGAATAAAAATATTGGGGTAGCTGTGACATACCTAATACCAATTCTGTTTAGACCATCATGCCAATGATTAACATTGGTGTTAATGGTCTAGCAATGAGATTAGCGCCTTGGTAGGGTAAGCTCGATAATCAGCTATTTTATCTCATTCATCGGTTGGCGGCTAGTCGAAAAAAAACCATCACTAATGATGGTTTTTTTTTGCCAATTTTCACGTTTATTAATTAAACCAAGTCGCGACCATTTGCTTAAAGTAATCCATGGTGCGTTTAAACCAGCTGCCCAGCTCAACCTCATTTAAGGTCACGAGTGGGTATTGCGCCAACTCTTTGCCGTCGAGCTGAATATAAACCGTGCCAACAACTTCGCCTTTGGCAATCGGTGCTTCAAGCGCTTTATTTAACTCGAAGCTCGCTTTGAGGTTTTTAGCTTGTCCACGGCGGATGGTCAATGGGGTGCTGGCTGTGACGCCTAAATCAACCACATTGGTTTTGCCATACCAAATATCCTGGCTCGCAAATTTGTGGCCCGCTGGGTATGGCGTGACTGTTTCAAAAAAGCGGAAGCCGTAGTTTAATAATTTCTTACTTTCGCTGGTGCGGGCTTGTTTGCTGTTGGTGCCCATGACCACGGAAATCAGGCGCATGCCGTCTTTTTCAGCCGATGCTACCAAGCTATAACCGGCGTTCGAGGTGTGGCCCGTTTTCATGCCGTCGACATTAAGGCTTTTGTCCCACAACAGCCCATTACGGTTATACTGCTTTATCTTGTTGTAAGTGAATGATTTTTCGCTGTAAAGCTTATATTCTTCAGGTGTTTCACTAATAATTGCCCGGGCTAGCACAGACATGTCAAAGGCGGTTGTTTTGTGCAAATCACTGTCGAGCCCGTGACTGTTTTCAAAAAAGCTCGACTCCATGCCAAGTTCAGTCGCGACCGTATTCATTAGATCGGCAAAACCATCTTCGGTGCCAGCGATATACTCAGCCATGGCGACACAAGCATCGTTACCCGATTGAATAACGATGCCACGGTTAAGATCGGCGACCGACACATCGGTGCCGACCTCAATAAACATCACCGATGAGCCAGGGAAGTTCTTGGCCCAAGCATTTTTGCTGATAGTGACTTGATCACTTTGTTTGATGTTGCCCGACTTTAGCTCACGACCAATAATGAAGCTGGTCATTAGCTTGGTTAAACTCGCTGGTGCTAATTGATCGTTGGCGTTGCTCTCAGCCAAGATTTGACCGGTGGTATTATCAATTAAGATATAACTTTTAGCGGCTACAGTGGGCGCATTGGGGGTAATCATCGCGGCTTGGCTGGTGCTTGATGCCAGCAACACAGCAGAGGCGACCAGGGTTTTTAAACCAATAATGTACTTACTCATGAAATCGTCATATCCAGTAATATTGTCATCTGCGACTGAGACCAAAACGCGTTGGCTGCTGGCAGATGATGTCGGTGAAAGAGAAACTGCCCAGTATTACAACTGAGGCAGAATATAGGTTAATAGTAACGGGTTACAGCATTTTGATAAATGCTTTTGGATAATTATCTGTGATTTTTTTTAAGATTAGATCACAGTGTTGTTTGTCGGCTAATGGCCCAAGTTGCATCCGAACGAAGCTGCCTACAGGCTCAAGTTGGCTCGCTACTTGGAATTGTTTGGCTATTTTTGATAGCTGTGTCTGCGCCATTTGTTGATTGGAAGTGGCGGCTAATTGCACCACACAGCGAAATTGTTTGGCTGGCGCTGTGACTAATAGGGCTGGTTGAGCCGATCCTGTGATAGCCGTTGGCGTTGGATTAGGATCGAAGGTTAGCACTTCAATTTTTACCCGAGTCGTGCCAGCATTTAGCATATCTAAGCGGTGGGCAGCACCATAGGATAAATCGATAATGCGATTAGGGTGAAACGGACCGCGGTCATTAACCCTAACCACCACTTCTTTATTATTGACTAAGTTAGTGACCTTAACAAAACTGGGCAATGGCAGTTGAGTATGCGCTGCTGATAGGCCATACATGTCATAAGTTTCACCATTTGAGGTCAGGTGACCGTGAAACTTCTGTCCATACCATGAGGCATTGCCTATTTGTTCAAAGTCAGTGGCTTGTTTTAGTACTTGATAGCTAATGCCCCGCACCGTGTAGTTTTTATTGCCACCACGAGAGTAGGGCTCAAAACCAGGGATAATATCGCGGGTTTCAGTGACCGTAGGCAGGCGCACTGGGGCCTTATCTTGTTTGATACTGTAACGAGACTTAGTTTCGGGGGTATTGCTACAACCAATGATAAAAGTGGTAATGAAAAGTAAAGCAAAAAAACGCATGTTAACCTCTGGCATAGAAAATTGGTTGGTGATCATTTATTGAATCTGCGATGGGTATGGATGCTCATTAGCAGTCCAAAACCTAACATCAGGGTTAACATCGAGGTGCCGCCGTAACTGATCAAAGGTAGCGGAACACCAACAACAGGCAACAGCCCGGATACCATGCCAATGTTGACAAACAGATACACAAAAAAAGTGAGGGTAATGCTACCTGCTAATACTCTGGAAAAAGGATCTTGAGCCCGAGTTGCAATAATCAGCCCGCGAGCAATAACAAACATATAAAGGCACAATAATCCGACGACACCCATAAGGCCAAATTCTTCACAAAATACTGAAAAGATAAAGTCAGTATGGCGCTCAGGTAAAAATTCGAGTTGTGATTGGGTCCCGTTTAACCAGCCTTTACCGGTTAAACCACCAGAGCCAATCGCAATCTTTGACTGGATTATATGATAACCAGAACCGAGTGGGTCACTTTCAGGATCTAAGAAGGTTAATACCCGCTGGCGCTGGTATGGTCGCATTAAGAAATACCACAAAATTGGGATAAAAGCAGAAATTGCCCCAGCGAAGGATAAAATTATTCGCCAGCTCATGCCGGCTAAAAACAATGCAAACAATCCCGCGCTAGCGACCAAAATTGAGGTACCTAAATCAGGCTGTTTGGCAATCAATAAGGTTGGAATCAACACAATAACGAACCCGAGCATCACATGTTTTATTTGCGGCGGCAGTGCGTGGCGGGTAATAAAATGAGCAATCATAATCGGTAAAATTAATTTCATTGCCTCTGATGGCTGAAATTTAGCAAAACCAAAATCAATCCACCGCTGCGCGCCTTTGCCAACATGACCAAACAATAAGGTAGCAATGAGCATGGCGACGCCAAATGTAAATAAGGGCAGCGCCCAACGACGAATTGTGTCGGGCGGGATCTGGGCGACAGCGAACATCACTGCTAACGAAATGACAATATGCAATGCTTGGCGTTTTACTAAACCAATGCTAGCCCCTGATGCGCTATAGATAACGACTAACGAGACGCACATTAACAACAGTAGACCTAACAACAGCGGGATATCGAGGTGAATCCGATGCCAGAAAGATGCCTTGCGGGCATAACCTTTTTGGTCAGAACTTGATGGCATCATAATACGGGGTTACCTGAAAGTTGCTGTTGTTTAACGAGAGAGGGCTGTAAGCTGGTATTAATATGCTCAAGGTAAATATCAAATATTTCTCGTGCGATAGGCGCAGCGCTACTGCCACCATGGCCAGCATTTTCAATAGCGACTGATATCGCTATTTCAGGGTTCTCAAAGGGGGCATAACCGACGAAAATAGCGTTGTCTCTGAGTCGTTCATGTATTTTATCTTTATCATATTTTTGATCTTCGGCGATCCCAACCACTTGAGCGGTACCAGTTTTCCCTGCCGATTCATAAGGGGCATCACCAAATACTTTATAAGCTGTACCACCGAGTTTATTGGTCACGTTCCACATGCCTTTATGGATGATATTCCAATTGTTATCATCTTTTAAATTAATAGTTGATGCCTGGTTAGCAGGAATTTGAATTAACCCTTGTTCACTTTGACTAGCGCCCAGTAATTGCGGCACAAAAACTTTACCATTGGTTGCTAAGGTCGCGGTTGATTTTGCCAATTGTAATGGTGTGACGGTCCAGTAACTCTGGCCAATACCTAATGAGATTGTATCACCGATGTACCAAGGTTGATTGTAACGAGCACGCTTCCAACCTCGAGATGGCATAATGGCACTTTTTTCTTCATGAATGTCGATACCGGTATATTCACCAAAACCAAACTGGGTCATATAGCTACTTAATTTATCAATGCCAAGTCGATAGGCAACATCATAAAAATAGGTATTACATGATTTTTCAAGCGCTTTATAAACATTGACTTTACCGTGGCCCCATTTTAAATGGTCACGGAACTTGCGGTTAACATTGGGTAACTTGAACCAACCGGGATCATTGATATAGGTCCGATCCGAGATAATGTTTTCTTCCAACGCGGCCAACGCAATTAAAGGTTTAACCGTTGATGCTGGTGGATAGGTACCTTGAGTCGCGCGGTTAATCAGCGGTTTGTCCCTAGACAGTAATTTTTTGTAAGCTTTAGACGAAATACCATGAACGAATAAATTCGGATCATAACTGGGACTCGTTACCAAAGCTAACACCGCACCATTATTTGGATCGATGGCCACCACTGAGCCGCGTCGTCCCTCAAGCATATCAAAAGCGCGTTGTTGCAGTTTTACATCGATGTTCAAGTATAAATCTTGGCCGTGAGTTGGCGGATGGTAGTTGAGCACCCGAATGATCCGTCCGCGATTATTGACCTCAACTTCCTGATGACCAGGGCTGCCGTGAAGCAATCGTTGGTAATACTTTTCAATGCCTTGCTTACCAATATCACGCGTTGCCGCGTAAACCGTTTCTTCATTATTAGCCGATATAGTTGCTTGCTCTTTTTTTGTTATTCTTGCAACGTAACCAAGCACATGGGTTAAAGATGGTCCATAGGGGTAAAACCTTTTCAGCCGCGCGTCAATACTGACACCGGGCAGCTGATGAAGATTGACCGATATCTTTGCGACTTCGGTTGGAGTTAATTGATTTTTTAAGGTAATGCTTTTAAAGCGTCGTTGTGACTTTGCCGATTTTATAAAATTAGAATGTTCAGTTTCGCTTAGCTCAATAATGCTGCTGATAGTTGTTAAGGTTTGCTCTAGCGATTTTATTTGTTCAGGGATAAGCTCAAGGCTGTGGACAGGTTTGTTTTCAGCCAGTAATACACCGTTGCGATCATAAATTAAGCCACGATTAGGCGCGACCGGGATAAGCTTAATTCTATTGCCATTTGCACGGGTCTGGTAGTCTTCATACAGATTAATTTGAATTTGAAACAGATTGGTGAAAAGTACTAACACTAATACAATAACACCAATAAAGGCTAACAGAGCCCGGCGCATAAATAATGTGTTTTCGGCATTAAGATTACGGATCGGTGCCCGTTTATTTAGAAACATGCGCTCAGCTTATCCTTTATAACTAAGATATTGACGAAATAAATTGGAGATAGTTCCTTAATTTTGAAATAAATCAGTAACATTAATGAACTATTCAATTTTTTAATCAAGATATACACACCTTGTGTACCCTTGGTTGCCGCGATCAGGCGTTTAGCGCGAGAAAACGGTCAACGGATTGGTGCAATCGGTATTACTCTCTATGGTAAGGGTGATTGTTGTTGATGCTCCAAGCACGATATAGCGCTTCGGCAACAATAACACGGACCATCGGGTGAGGTAAGGTGAGTGGTGATAACGACCAACGTTGTTCAGAGGCACGGATACACTCAGGTGCGAGTCCTTCGGGACCACCGATCAGCAAACTGACATTACGAGCGTCTACTTGCCATTTTTCTAAGTTTATCGCCAGTTGTGGGGTGGTCCAAGGTTTCCCTTCAACCTCTAAGGTGACAATGCGATTGCCCTTAGGTACAGCAGCCAGGGTTAATTCGCCTTCCTTTTGCAAAATTCTTTTAATATCGGCATTTTTACCGCGTTTTCCCGCAATTACTTCAACAACTTCTACGGTACAATCACGCGGAAAGCGGCGCAAGTATTCTTGCAAACCGCTTTCAACCCAGCTTGGCATCTTAGTGCCTACTGCAATAATTTGAATTTTCATCGAACTGATTTAAGGCGCTAGGTGTTTAGATTCACCGTTCCAAAGCTGCTCTAATTTGTAGAAGTCGCGGCTGTAATCGTCCATTACATGAACAACAACTTCGTTCATGTCTAGTAGAACCCAGCCACCTTCTTTGATGCCTTCGATGCCTAGTGGTGGAACGCCGGCTTTTTTCGCTGCAACCAATAAGCTGTTGGCAATAGAACGGCAATGACGAGAAGAATTACCTGAACAAATAATCATTTTATCTGTGATGGCCGAAAGATCAGTAATGTTTAATGTTACGATATCACGAGCTTTCATGTCTTCTAGGTTTTTGACTATAAAATCAAGTAGTTGAGTGCCTTGCAATGGATTACCCTTAAATTGGTATAAAATTAAAGGGTATATTTTATCATTGTATTGGCTTATCTAACAGTGCTGGTCTCACATATTTGACCAACCACTAAGCAAGTTTATGCTTAGTGGTTCAAATTTTGTCATATTTTGCTTTATTTAATGGCTAATTAGTAGTTCTTGAGCATTGGCCACCGCTGTATGGCTAATTGAATTACCGCCAAGCAGTCGAGCGAGTTCAAGTACTCGGGTTTCTTCGCTTAGCGCTAACATAGTGGTTGAGGTGGTTTTACCATCAGTATGTTTAGCGACTTGCAGTTGTTGGTGACCGCAAGCGGCTACTTGCGGCAAGTGGGTGACACAAATAATTTGAGTGCTTTTTCCCAGTTCCCGTAACATGGCGCCAACGGTAGCAGCTGTTGGGCCACTAATGCCGACATCTACCTCATCAAAAATTAGGGTTGGGGTTGCGACTTTATCGGCTGTTATCACTGAAATAGCTAAACTAATGCGTGAAAGCTCGCCACCTGAAACCACTTTATGTAGCGGTTCAAGAGGTTGACCGGGGTTGGTCGTAACTTTAAATTCGATGGCGTCTTGACCTAACAGGGAAATTTGTTCGGTTGGTTTAGCATTAAGTGCAATCTCGAATATGCCATGTTCCATGCTAAGGCGGCGCATGGACTTCATAATCAGTTTATTTAACTTTTGAGCGTATTTAGAGCGGCTAGCAGACAACAGATCTGCGGCAATAATATACTGCGCTTTAATCTCAATCAGCCGATCTACCAATTGCTCTATTCGCGCTTCATTACCACTTAACCTGGCTAACTCATCTCTTATTTGTTGATGTAATGCTGGGATCTGCTGGGGTTGAATTTGGTGCTTGCGAGCTAACTGCATCGCTTTGCTCAGTCTTAGTTCGAGCTCAGCTAATTGCTGTGGATCTTGTTCTAGTTGTTCGCTGTATTGATTTAACTCATTACTGCTTTCTTGAATTTGGATCAACGCGGCATTTATCATCTCACTGATGCTGGCTAAGGCTTGATCATGTTCAACTAACTCGCTAATTGAAGTACTTGCTTGGTTTAGCATGCCTTCAATATTTGAGTCTGCACTATCACTGAGCTGTTCAAGCAGTTGGTAGCACTGGACTTTTATTGACTCGCTGTTGGCTAGCCGACTATGTTGCGCTTCAATCTGCTCAAATTCGCCCTCAATTAAAGCAAATTGATCAAATTCTTCAACTTGATATTCGAGTAATTGAACCTTAGCGCTGTATTCATGTTGCTGTTGTTTTAGTTGGGACAATTCTTTGTTGACTAGCTGATAACTCAGGTAGCTATTCTCAACTTGCTCAAGCAATTTTTTGTGACTGGCGTATTGATCGAGTAATTTAAGTTGTATTGCTGGGTCTAACAAACCTTGATGGGCATGTTGACCATGAATGTTTAGCAACAACAGCCCAAGCTCTTTTAGATGACTAATCGGCACCGCTATTCCGTTAATATAGCCTTTAGAGCGACCTTCTTTGGATATTGTCCGTCTGACGATGCACTGATTTTCTTTGTCTAAATCATGCTGACTCAGAAATTTAGCCGCCGCCTTATTGCTCGCGATGTTAAATTGACCACAAATATCAGCTCTATTTGCGTCGGTACGAACCATGCCTGCCTCACCACGCCCGCCTAAGCATAACGATAGTGCATCAATAGCAATTGATTTACCTGCACCCGTTTCACCTGTGATGGTAGTCATACCCGGCTGTAGTTCAATATCAAGTGATTGAACAATGGCAAAATCATTAATGGTTAGCTGCGTTAACATGGTGTCACCCTGTGGTTGATTATATACAGTGGTACATACAGTACATGGCTATTTATACAGTATATTTGGTATTGGTCAAGTTTTCAGCCGATAAAAATTATGAAAACCGATACAATCAAGACACATTCGAGGGCAGATTGGACTAAATTTTAAGTGCGTTAGGCGCTATTGGTTGCTGAGTTGGCTTGATAAAACTGGCAAAATCAACATGCTCGTTACAACTTAACGTGCTCGCAACGACTTGATGACTAAGGTAAGGCGCAGGAATGTAATGTGCAGTTAATGCTGAAAATTCTGGGGCATTAAACGCGATTAAATCAAAAGAGCTCGGTGCTAATATGTCTAATAACAGCGGTAACAGTGGCATTAAATTAAGATTTGTTTCAATGCTGACATAACTTGAATGTTCTTGTGGGGTGATATGAATGGTTAAATAGTCTTGCCCAGCAATGGCATTTAACGAATAGCCATACGGCTCAAAGACAAAGTCATCGTAACTGAAATTTGGCAAAAATTGATCAAGGCGTAAAAATTCACGGACCAGATCAGTGGTGAGGTTGGGCTGACATAAAATAGCTGAGGCTTCACGGCTAATTTGATAGCTAAGCAATTCGTAACTAGGGTTAATGTGCGTTGAGGTTAAAGGTTTGTTTAAATGGTACAGGTAATTGTGGTGACTATTTAAGCTGCCAAAACGGCAAGCTTGGCCATCAAAATATTGTTGTAGAATTTTAGCATCATCATTAAAACAGCTCGGTTGTGCGTGGGCGAAGAATTCATTTTTTCGTTGGAAAATTAAGCCGAGAATTATATTACTTTCTACTTTGCTGACAAAAAACTCAATCGCATTAACCAAACTTGTGGTACCACAGGTAAGAATAACAAAGCGATCGTGCCAGACAAATAAACTTGATTCCGACAGTAAATAAGCCGTGCAGTCTTGATTTGAAATTTTTGACAAAACTTTAGCCTGGCATTGTTCAACTAATAAATGCCAAAAATCATCATCAAAATCGTTTAATAGTGATAGACGGGTATTATCTATGGTTATTGTCGCTTTTTTCTCGGAGCCTTCAAAAAACAAGGTGACGTGCCTCACTGGGGTAGTTGTACATTTAGATTATATCGTTAAGCCGCGTGTGACCGAAAGCAATTAAGTTAATATCAACGATTAGCTGTAATGGCGTCCAATTGTATGACTAAAGGACGACTTTGAACGTTACTTTTGCTAAAAGCGCTTAACAATCTGAAAAAACACTTTTTTTTACTATACTCTAAAATTATTGATATAAGTAAGCCGTAACTGCGCTCACCAAATTATGTTGTATTGGAGGCTAAATGGATAATCACGAAAAATATAAGCAATATTTATTGGAAAAACCCTATGTATTATTAGACCACCCTTTTGGGTTGGCAGTGATGGTCTTTAAGGTTAAAGGAAAAATGTTTGCGTCAGTTGCCACCGATCGTGCCAGTGGCTTGTGCGCGCTTAATTTAAAATGTGATCCCGATGAAGCCTTAGCACTGCGTGATATTTATGATGCAATCACTGCCGGTTATCACATGAATAAAAAACACTGGAATACTGTCGTCATCGACGGTTCAATCGCAGCCGGAGAAATTGAACGGATGATCGATAATTCCTTTAATTTAGTCGTCTCGTCTTTGCCTAAAAAAATATTAAAAACTATGGTGTTAATTGATTTTAAAGCTTAAGGTTTACGCCTAACAACTTTTTGTTCGTTCCAATTTAATTTACTGCGCAAGACTTCGTAGTAGCTGTATCCGGTTGGGTGAATTAACTGCAGCAGGTTGATCGATTTTTTAATGATGATTTCATCACCCGGTTGCACGGCTAAGGTTACTTGGCCGTCACAGCTTAGTTGAATTTGATCGTCGGTATAATTTGGGATCCGCAGCTTAATTTGACTATTACCGGCAATTACTATTGGTCTTGAACTCAAGGTGTGGGGAAACATCGGCACCAGTGAAATAGCATCCATATTGGGGGTTAAGATTGGGCCGCCACCAGACAGTGAATAGGCGGTCGAACCTGTTGGGGTAGCGGTGATCAAGCCATCTGAGCGCTGATGGTAAACAAATAAGTCGTCAATATATAACTCGAACTCAATCATGTGGGCTACTTTTTCAGCATGCAACACAACTTCGTTCATTGCGGTATTGGTGCTTTTCATCATGCCATGGCGAAAAATTTGGGCCTCAAGCAGAAAACGTTGCTCGATGAGGTGTTCCCCTTGCAATATTTGGCATAATGGTGCCTCTAAATTGTCGGGATCCAAATCGGCTAAAAAGCCAAGATTACCGCGATTAACGCCAACCACTGCAATGTCATAACGTGCTAAAACTCTTGCGCTGCCTAGCATATGACCATCGCCACCTATGACAATAGCTAAGTCACAACGCTCACCTATTGTGGTTAGCTCTACCCGTTCAACTGATAGTTCCTCAAGATCTTGACCGACCATTTCTTCAACTAAAACTTGATAATCCAGAGATATGAGCAAGTGATAAAGCTCAGATAATGTTTGACTGGTGGCATGATGATTGGCTTTACCAACCAGACCAATGGTGTTGAATGGGCGCTTCATAGTATTAATATTTACCTGACAGAGATAATAGCAAGTATACCCCCATCTTTTTATATTGCGCTACAAAAACAAGGTGTTAATTTTTAGCGCGGGCAAGGAATTTAACTTGAGTTGTTAATTTTTGCATTTACTCTTGAATCAAAAAATTTGATCCCCATAATAAACAGCATAAGTATTAAACATTGAATTTGGAAAAATGATGAGCGATAAAGATTTAGATGGCCAGCCACAGGATGTTGAATTGCAAGAAACACCTGTAGTTGAAAAAGATATTACCCCTGAATTAGCTGACGACGGTGTTATCGTTGATTCAATGGAACAACGTATTATTGAACTTGAGGAAGCGCTAGCGAAAAGTGAAGCAAAAGTTGCTGCACAACAAGATGGTGTTTTACGTGGCCGTGCTGATATTGAGAACATGCGTCGTCGCGTTAGCATTGATGTCGAAAAAGCGCATAAATTTGCACTTAATAAATTTGCGTCAGAATTATTACCTGTAGTTGACAACTTAGATCGTGCCTTATCATCAATTGATAAAGACAGCGAAGAGTTTAAGTCAATTATTGAAGGTATTGAGATGACACTTAATAGCTTTACCGCTGCGCTGGATAAATCAGGTGTGAAGCAAATAAACCCAGTGGGTGAAATCTTCAACCCAGAATTGCATCAAGCAATGACCATGATTGAAGTCCCTGGCGCTGAGCCAAACTCGGTCATTGACTGCATGCAAAAAGGTTATGAGCTAAACGGTCGTTTGTTACGCCCGGCGATGGTTGTCGTAGCTAAACCTGCACCATTAGATACGAAAGCGTAAATAATAAGTTATTGCCAAGCTAAGACGTTAGCTTGGGTCATAGAAAAGCCAGTTTGCAATGCAAACTGGCTTTTTTATGTTCAGGATGAACGGTATGTCGCGGTGCCAAGGATGGCATAGAGCGACGATGTTTACGACTAAATGGATTTAGGAGGTAGAGTAACGCAGGAGCAGTTACCGAGGATCAACGGTCAAGCTTTTTGCTCCTGCAAAGCTTAAGTACATGCATCCCTGCATGCAATGTCGCGGTGCCAAGTTTGCACAAGGATGTGCACATTAGAATAATGCAGGAGCAATTATCGAGTCAGGAAATTAGTTCCAGACATTTCCTAAGTACCACCATCCCTGGTGGCACAGGTTTTAAGTTCCAGACAAAACCTAAGTACCACCATCCCTGGTGGCACAGGTTTTAAGTTCCAGACAAAACCTAAGTACCACCATCCCTGGTGGCAATAGCAGAGAGCGAGGATGTTTACGACTAAATGGATTTAGGAGGTAGGGTAACGCAGGAGCAGTTACCGAAGGCTCACCTGAACCCAATTCCTCCCGCCATCTATTAATTAAACACCAGTTGAATTTGACCACTAACCCGGACGTTTATTTTGCTCGTACCGCTGCTAACGGCAGGTACTGACATGCTGTCTGCAGACATTGACATTGATGATTTCATCATGACACGCGCTTGCGGCATAAATTGCATGCCGGAGTTAACATCAACATTAACCACTCGATAGCTATCAGCACCCATTGTTTGTTGAATTAAAGCAGCACGCGCTTTAAATTGGTTAAGGGCTGTCACGGATAATTTATCTTGGACGTTTTTTCGAACCTTTTTACTGATTTCAAATTTCATGCTCGACAGTTTTAACTGCGATTGCAATTGACCGATTAAGTCGGTCATTTTTTTAACATCGCTGCTTTTTAAGATCAGCTGCTGCGACGCTTGCCAACCGGAAATCTTTTGGCGCTGATAAGTGGGGTGAGTCTGGTAATTACCTGTTTGATAATTTATATCGGGGCTTGAGGCTAATATTTTTAGCGCTGCGTTCATCTGCTGGTTAACTTTGTTACTAACAGCGGTGGAACTTTGCGCTTGATGGGAAGCGGTCAGCGTAACCTTCATGATGTCATTATCAACTTGTTCTTCAGCAGCTGCCGCCAATTGATAAAGGTTAAAGTTGAGCTCGGTTGCTGAAGCGGCCAGCGAGAAAGTCGTCAATAACAAGCTAACGAATAGTTGGTGTAGTTTATTCATCGTAATCCCTTAAAGTTTGCCAATATTTTAGAAATGAAATGAATACCATAGCAGGGCTTAATAGATGGTTAATAATTCTTTTGGGCAAAAACAAAAAAAAGTTCAATTATTTTTCAAACTTGCCTTGGCATTTGAAATTGCACCCCCATATATAATTCTAAGCAAAGGGTCGTTTATTACAAACACCCACATTCATATTATTAGTCATTTAATGACATTGTTTTGGAGAATCCCCGATGGGCAGAATTATCGGTATTGACTTAGGTACAACAAACTCTTGTGTAGCAGTATTAGACGGCGAAAAAACTCGCATCATTGAAAATGCTGAAGGCGATCGCACAACCCCTTCGATCATCGCATACACTGAAAATGAAGTGTTAGTTGGTCAGCCAGCAAAACGTCAAGCGGTAACAAACCCACATAACACCTTATTCGCTATTAAGCGTTTAATCGGTCGTCGCTTTGAAGATGAAGTTGTACAGCGTGATGTTAAAATCATGCCTTACAACATTGTTAAAGCAGACAACGGTGATGCATGGGTTGAAGCTCGAGACAAGAAAATGGCACCACCACAAGTATCAGCTGAAATTCTAAAGAAAATGAAAAAGACTGCTGAAGATTATCTTGGTGAAGAAGTTACTGAAGCTGTAATCACGGTTCCTGCTTACTTTAATGATGCACAGCGTCAAGCAACTAAAGATGCTGGACGAATCGCTGGTCTAGAAGTTAAGCGTATTATCAACGAACCAACGGCTGCTGCTCTTGCTTATGGCATGGACAAAAAAGCGGGCGACAATGTTGTTGCTGTTTATGACCTTGGTGGTGGTACATTCGATATTTCAATCATCGAAATCGATGAAATGGACGGCGAGCACACGTTTGAAGTACTAGCAACTAACGGTGATACTCACCTAGGTGGCGAAGATTTCGACAGCCGTTTAATCAACTACCTAGTAGAAGAATTCAAGAAAGATCAGGGCATCGACATCAGCAATGATCCGCTAGCACTTCAGCGTTTAAAAGAAGCTGCTGAAAAAGCTAAAATCGAACTGTCTTCAACGCAACAGACTGAAGTTAACTTACCGTACATTACGGCTGACGCAACGGGTCCTAAGCACTTAGCCATTAAAGTTACTCGTGCAAAACTTGAATCTCTAGTTGAAGATTTAGTTGAACGTACTCTTGAACCGCTACGTGTTGCACTCGCTGATTCAGACCTAAGCCTAAGCGACATCAACGATGTTATCTTGGTTGGTGGTCAGACTCGTATGCCACTAGTACAACAGAAAGTGACAGAGTTCTTCGGTAAAGAGCCACGTAAAGACGTTAACCCAGACGAAGCAGTAGCAATGGGCGCAGCGGTACAAGGCGGCGTACTTTCTGGTGACGTAACTGACGTACTATTACTAGATGTTACTCCACTGTCTCTAGGTATCGAAACCATGGGCGGCGTGATGACTAACGTTATCACTAAAAACAGCACCATCCCGACTAAGCAAGCACAAACGTTCTCAACAGCTGAAGATAATCAGTCTGCTGTAACAATTCATGTTTGTCAGGGCGAGCGTAAGCGCGCTAGCGATAACAAATCATTAGGTCAATTTAATCTTGAAGGTATCCGTGCTGCAATGCGTGGCACACCACAAATCGAAGTAACATTCGATGTTGATGCTGATGGTATCTTACACGTATCTGCGAAAGACAAAGATACGGGTCAAGAGCAGAAAATCACCATCAAGGCTTCTTCTGGTCTAGATGACGCTGAAATTGAAAAAATGGTTCGTGATGCAGAAGCTAATGCTGAAGAAGATGCGAAATTTGAAGAGCTAGTTCAAGCGCGTAACCAAGCTGATGGCATGATTCACGCAACTCGCAAGCAAGTAGAAGAAGCGGGTGATGACTTACCAAGTGACGAAAAAGAGAAAATCGAAGCGGCACTTAAAGAGCTAGAAGAAGCAGCGAAAGGCGAAGACAAAGAAGTTATCGAAGCTAAAACTCAAGCGTTAATGGAAGCTTCGGCTAAATTAATGGAAATCGCTCAAGCGAAAGCTCAAGCCGGTGCTGCAGCTGAAGGTCAAGAACCTGAGCAAGCTCAACCAGCTGATGATGTAGTAGATGCTGAGTTTGAAGAAGTTAAAGAAGACGACAAAAAATAATCGTCGTTCACTTTAAATAGACCAGCGGGCGTTTAGGGAAACCTTGACGCCCGTAGTCGTAACTAGGTTTGAGTAAATTTTATGTCAAAACGTGATTATTATGAAATTTTGGGTGTGGCCAAAACCGCAACGGATAAAGAATTAAAAAAGGCGTATAAGCGTCTCGCGATGAAATGTCATCCAGATCGTAACCCAGACGATGCCAGCGCGGTTGATAAATTTAAAGAATTACAAGAAGCTTATGACGTTTTAGGCGATGAACAAAAGCGCGGCGCGTATGATCAGTACGGCCATGCTGGTGTTGATCAAAGCCGAGGCGGCGGTGGCCCACAAGATTTCGGTGACGTGTTTGGTGACATGTTTGGCGATATCTTTGGTGGCGGCGGTGGTGGTGGTCGTGGTCGCCAACGTGGTCCAGCACGGGGTGCCGATTTACGTTACAACATGGAATTAACCCTTGAAGAAGCGGTTAAGGGTGTTAGTAAAGACATCCAAGTTCCTTCACTGCAAGGCTGTGATGATTGTCATGGCAGTGGCGCTAAAAAAGGCACTTCTGCTCATACTTGTGGTACCTGTCATGGTCAAGGTCAGGTTCAGATGCGTCAAGGGTTCTTTGCCGTTCAGCAGGCTTGTCCTACTTGTCGCGGTAAAGGCAAAATCATTAAAGATCCGTGTCGTACTTGTTACGGCGAAGGTCGTTATGAAAAAACCAAAACCTTAGCGGTTAAAATCCCCGCGGGTGTTGATACCGGCGATCGGATCCGTTTAACGGGTGAAGGTGAAGCGGGTGAAACTGGCGCGCCTAAAGGCGACTTATACGTTCAGGTTCACGTTAAAGAACACGCCATTTTTGAGCGAGACGGTAACAACCTTTATTGTGAAGTACCTATTTCGTTCTCCAATGCAGCACTTGGTGGTGACATCGAGGTACCAACCCTTGACGGTAAAGTTAAATTAAAAGTTGCTAGCGAAACTCAAAGTGGTCGAATGTTCCGCTTACGTGGCAAAGGTGTTAAATCAGTACGTAGTCACAGCACTGGCGATTTAATTTGCAAGGTTGTTGTTGAAACTCCGGTTAAGCTGACTGAACATCAACGTAAGCTACTGAGAGAATTTGACGAAGCCGTTAATGGCTCTTCAAAAGAGCATAAACCCAAAGCGCAGGGTTTTTTCGACGGTGTTAAAAACTTTTTTGATGACCTAGCCAAATAATCATTGGGCATTTGATGGTCAACGGCTATATTAATCAAATTAAGATAGGTTTTGACCATTATGCAAGGAGCGAAGATGAAAAAAGTAATGTTAACCGTAGTGGCAGTTGCCGTATTAGCCGGTTGTCAGTTAACCAAGAGTCCAACCGGACGTACTCAAGCGTTAATGTACTCTGCTGGTGACATGGACACCCTAGGCGCTCAATCTTTTGAAGAAATGAAAAAGAAAGAGAAAATAGTCACTTCTAGTCGCGTTAATAATTACGTTAAATGCATTGCTAACGCGATAACGGCTCAGGTACCGAGCTCTTATGGCGTAACAGACTGGGAAGTGGTTGTTTTCAACTCTGACCAAGTCAATGCCTTTGCATTGCCTGGTGGTCATATTGGCGTGTATACCGGATTGATGAAAGTTGCGACCACAGCGGATCAATTGGCCGCGGTTATCGGCCATGAAGTTGGCCATGTGCTGGCTAATCATTCCAATGAGCGGTTGTCACAAAATCAGCTAACCAGCTTTGGCATGCAAATGGCCAATGGTGCATTTGATTTAGCCGGTGTGCAAAATAAAGGGATGTGGATGCAAGGCTTAGGCTTAGGCGCGCAGTATGGTATTGCGTTACCTTTTGGCCGGACTCAAGAGAGTGAGTCCGATTTGATCGGATTAGACCTGATGGCTAAAGCGGGTTTTGCCCCACAGCAAAGTGTTTCGTTGTGGCAAGCAATGGCAAAAGCTTCTGGCGGCAATCAGCCGATGGAGTTTTTATCGACGCACCCTTCAAATGAGCATCGTATTAACGATTTAAATAAAAATATGGCCTCTGCAAAGAGTTCATACAATCAAGCAAGAGCGGCGGGCAATCGTCCCAATTGTAAACTTTAAGAAAGAGAAATAGAATATGTCTGAATATACAACTATTGAACAACGTGCTAGCTATGGTGTAGGTCGTAACATGGGTGAGCAACTAGCTGCTAACCCTTTTGATGGAATTGATGTTAGTGCTGTTCAGCAAGGCATTGCAGATGCATTCAGTGCAACTGAAAGCAAAGTTAGCATGGACGATCTAAATGCAGCATTCAAAGAAATCAACGAACGCATGCAAGCCGCTGCTGCAGAAAAAGCCGGTGTTATGGCACAAGAAGGCGAAGCTTACCTAGCTGAAAATGCTAAGCGTGAAGGCGTTACTACTACAGCTTCTGGTCTACAATTTGAAGTAATCACTCAAGGCGACGGCGAAAAGCCAACGGCTGAGTCAACAGTACGAGTTCATTACCACGGTACCCTAATTGACGGCTCTATCTTCGATAGCTCTGTTGACCGTGGCCAACCAGCTGAATTTCCAGTTGGCGGCGTAATCAAAGGTTGGACTGAAGCATTGCAACTAATGCCTACAGGTACTAAATACAAGCTACACATCCCTCATCACCTAGCTTACGGTGAGCAAGGTGCTGGTGGCGCAATCGCTCCTTTCGCAGCGTTAGTATTTGAAGTTGAATTACTAGAAATTATTGCTTAATTTCTAGACTGCCTTATTGGCGGTGACATCAATGCCACTCATTTATATGGGTGGCATTTTTTTTGCTTCTAAAAAATAGCTTGAGTTTAATTTAGTCAGCTAGCGTTCATTTTACACTATTTACTTATTTGTTCGAAATTTATCGCGATCAACATCACACTGTCTATTAACTTTACAGTGAGACTGTTTTATATCGAAATCTAGAAGTTATGTTATGTATCTAATTGTTTTACAAGGTTATATTTTTATTGGCTTAACAATTGCTTTATTGTCGTTAGCCTCAGCATTTTGGGTTGAGGTTTTCTAAAATAAAGGAATAACAAAAATGAAAAAAACAATTTTAGCTTTGATTTTTAGCGGTTCAATTGCCGTAACTGGCGCTGTTCAGGCTGATATTATGACCGATAGCTTTACTAATAGCCTTGAAACAACAGAAATATCCCAAACCGGTTCATTATCTATGTTCGACAGTGCCTTAGGCACGCTCGACTCTTTAATTTTGACTCTGTCAGGTGACTCAATTAGCAATACAGTAATGACGAACACAGCCTCTGGTGCGCAATCATTTTCGTTTGAATCGACATTGAACTTTTTCTTTGATGTCACCTCTGTGAATCAAGTTGTACCGGTTCCAACGTTTGAAACTACTTTGGCTTCAACTGGTGGTTTTGTTACTCTGGCCAGTAATGAAACATTAGATCTTGGTACTCAAAACGATAGTGGTTTTTATGAACTGATGGTGTCTGGTGCAGCACTTGTCGATTTTATTGGCGCAGCGGGTGATACCTTTGAACTTGGTTGTAACACATTTACTGGATCAAACATGACCGGTGGTGGTGGCAATATTGAAACAGCTCAGCAAACACAGGCTAGTTGTAGTGCTGATATTGCTTATACATACTCTGCAGACATTCCGGTGGCAGAAGTACCAGAGCCAAGTACTTTATGGTTATTTGGAGCGAGTATTTTAGGTTTTGCTGGCTTGCGCAAAAGAAAAGCGAGTTAATTACTTTCGTAAGATTAATCAACGATCACTAAGCTTGGTTACGATAATTTGTAAAGGCCCACTAAATTTTAGTGGGCCTTATTTGATCCTGTGCCGTGAATCTCACCGTTCTAGTATCGCTTTCAATCGCAGATGTTGATTTATGTCATGATGGCTATGCCCCTGAGCCCTATAATAATACCATTAGCATTAAACAATTTCCCACTTGTGCCAATTAAAATAAACAATAACGGTGTTGCTCTCAATCCCAATAGCTAGCTATTAGTCAATCGGCGCCTTGTTCTAATATATTTTACTCAGGCACAACAAGATCACATAATTAATGCAAATGGTATTAACATTAAGGAGATTAAAATGACAAATACAGTAATTATTCGAGTGTTAAAACTGGCGATGTGTTTGGGTTTGTCATTGCTGTTACTGGGGCATTATTTGATTAGCTATGCTCACTTACCTGAGCAGTGGGGCATCAATGGCATTATTGTGTGCACAGTCTGCATTGCCTTTGGGATTATTTTGTCGCTACCGACTAAGATATATCTAACAATCTTGCTAATGGCCAATGAGCAAGACAATTTCAGCCAAAAATAATGTTGTTAATTGAGCATAACACTAACCTCCTTGATGATTAATTACTCGCCTTAGTTTTTCTAAGATTATGTTGTGCTGCCTATAGGGTAAAATGGCCACATTGATATAACTGGCTTACCTGCCAACGATACCAATGTTATTAAGAGTCCTTTGTTCTACACTGCCTGACTTAGCCCTATCTAATTTAGCCCTGTCTAATTCAGCCTATCTAATGCAGCTCTATCTCATTCAAAATGACCTAATAATAAAACTGGCCAGTTTGACTTTGTACTTACTAAATGTGAATGTTTATGCGTCTTGTTATTTGTTTTAAGTCGTTAAAACGTAATGTTATGCCAAGACAGTGTAGTTTGTTGGTTATTGTTTTGTTTTTCAGAGCGTTCTGGTGGTTAACTTAGGTATTTTGGACGTGTTATCTATTGTTGTGTGTTTTTGGTGTTAATTAATTCTTATGTATTACAGTGGTTTGTGTTATTTATTGTGGCTTTTGGGTTGATTTTGTTACTTTGTTGTTTTATCTGTTATTTTGTCTTGTTTTGTCAGTTTTTGTTGGTAACCCTATTGCTATTATATGGCAATCATAAAATATAGTGTGACTCATGTTGGGTTTTAATATGTTGAGATAGTCGGCGCTGTGAATTTCTATGATATTACTTAACACTATCTGTTTATTGGGTGTTGCTGTGAGGTTAACTGTTTTGCGTTGTTGTTTTTGTATATTCTATATTTTTAATAAACCACTGAAATAAAAGGTATTATTTAGGTTTTGTGGTGTTTGTGTTATTTGTTTTGTTGTAAAATACGGCTTTAAGGTGGCTTATTGCTTTAATGTAATATTTTGTTCTATTTTGTGGACGATAAAATAGTTGTGTGCTATGCTGCGCGCAATTTAGTCTACCTTAAGCGGTAGATGATTTAGTAAAACTATATAATCCACGTTTTAGTGAATTATTCATTATCTTTTTTGGAGGTTGCTTTGAGTAAATCCGCCTTGTTGGTTCTTGAAGATGGTTCTATCTTCCGTGGAACATCTATCGGTGCAGAAGGTCATTCAGTTGGAGAGGTTGTTTTTAATACCTCAATGACAGGTTATCAGGAAATTTTAACTGACCCGTCTTATGCCCGACAAATTGTTACTCTTACTTACCCCCATATCGGCAACACCGGCACCAACAGTGCCGATGAAGAATCAAGCCAAATACATGCCTGTGGTTTGGTCATTCGTGATTTGCCATTAATCACCAGTAACTTTCGTAATGAAAAAGCACTTGACGAATATTTAAAAGATGCTGGTATTGTTGCAATTGCAAATATCGATACCCGTCGTTTAACGCGTCTTTTAAGCAGCAAAGGTGCTCAAGCTGGTTGTGTGATGGCCGGTGACATTGACGATGCTAAAGCGTTGGAATTAGCTAAAGGCTTTGCGGGTCTAAAAGGCATGGATTTAGCGAAAGAAGTGACGACTAAATCAACGTATACTTTTGCCAAGAAAACCTGGTCGTTAATCGATGGTTTGCCATCAGAGACGCCAGCCGCTGAGTTACCACATCATGTTGTCGCGTATGACTTTGGTATAAAGGACAACATCATGCGGATGTTGGTTGACCGTGGTTGTCGTTTAACTGTGGTGCCTGCGCAAACGAGCGCTGAAGAAGTACTGGCGTTAAAGCCTGATGGTATTTTCTTATCGAATGGCCCTGGTGATCCAGAACCTTGTACTTACGCCATCGATGCAATCAAAACGTTCTTAACGACAGAAACGCCAATTTTTGGTATTTGTTTAGGTCATCAGTTATTAGCACTTGCAAGCGGCGCGACCACGGTCAAGATGAAGTTTGGTCATCATGGTGCTAACCACCCGGTGCAAGAACTTGAATCTGGCCGCGTAATGATTACGGCTCAAAACCACGGATTTGCGGCAGACGAAGCAACCTTGCCAGCTAATGTTATAGCGACGCACAAATCGTTGTTTGATGATTCATTGCAAGGTATTCATTTGACGGACAAACCAGCGTTTAGTTTTCAGGGCCACCCTGAAGCAAGCCCGGGTCCTCATGATGCTGCGCCATTGTTTAATCACTTCATTGAATTGATTGAAACATTTAAAGCTGCAAAATAATCACAAGCCGATAAGAAAAAGAGAGAATCATGCCTAAACGTACCGACTTAAAAAGTATTCTTATTCTGGGCGCTGGCCCAATCGTCATTGGTCAGGCTTGTGAGTTTGACTATTCTGGCGCACAAGCGTGTAAAGCACTGCGTGAAGAAGGTTATCGAGTTATTTTAGTTAACTCTAACCCAGCGACCATCATGACAGATCCTGAAATGGCCGACGCGACTTACATTGAGCCGATTCACTGGGAAGTGGTTGAGAAAATTATTGAAAAAGAACGTCCGTGTGCGGTATTACCGACCATGGGTGGTCAAACGGCATTAAACTGTGCACTTGAGCTTGAAAGCAAAGGTGTATTAGCTAAATACAACGTTGAAATGATCGGCGCAACGGCCGACGCTATTGATAAAGCTGAAGACCGTCAGCGTTTTGATATCGCAATGAAGAAAATTGGCTTAGCGACACCAGAAGCTGGCATTGCTCATACGATTGAAGAAGCGCACGCGGTACAACAAAAAGTTGGCTTCCCTTGTATTATTCGCCCGTCGTTCACTATGGGTGGCACCGGTGGTGGTATAGCTTACAACAGAGAAGAATTTGTTGAAATTTGTACCCGTGGTTTAGATTTAAGCCCAACCACTGAATTGCTAATCGATGAGTCACTTATCGGTTGGAAAGAATACGAAATGGAAGTGGTTCGTGACAAAAACGATAACTGTATCATCGTTTGTACCATTGAAAACTTCGACCCAATGGGCATCCACACGGGTGACTCAATCACGGTAGCGCCTGCACAAACATTAACGGATAAAGAATTCCAGTTATTGCGTAATGCTTCAATGGCCGTACTACGTGAAATCGGGGTTGAAACCGGTGGGTCTAACGTTCAGTTTGGTATTTGTCCTGACACTGGCCGCATGGTCATCATTGAGATGAACCCACGTGTATCACGTTCATCGGCATTGGCTTCTAAAGCAACGGGTTTTCCAATTGCAAAAATCGCCGCTAAGTTAGCGATTGGTTACACCCTTGATGAATTAGACAACGATATCACTGGCGGCAAAACGCCAGCGTCGTTCGAACCATCAATCGATTACGTTGTAACTAAGATCCCACGCTTTAACTTCGAAAAGTTTGCCGGTTGTGAAGATCGCCTAACTACCCAGATGAAATCTGTGGGCGAAGTGATGGCAATTGGTCGTAACCAACAAGAATCATTGCAAAAAGCATTACGTGGCTTAGAAGTTGGCGTTAATGGTTTTGACCCAATTGTTGATTTTGAAGATTCAGAAGCTAAAAACAAAATTTTACACGAACTTGCTAACGCCGGTGCCGATCGTATTTGGTACATTGCCGATGCGTTCCGTTTTGGTATGACTTTAGATGAAGTATTTAACATCACTAAAGTTGACCGTTTCTTCCTGATTCAAATTTTAGATATTGTTGAAGAAGAAGCGAAAGTTGCTGAAGGTGGCATGGCTAACCTGACCAGCGACTACTTACGCAGCCTTAAGCGTAAAGGTTTCTCTGATGCGCGTTTAGCGGCCGTATTAGATGTTGCTGAGTCAGAAGTACGTAAAATTCGTGAACGTTTCGATATTCACCCAGTATACAAACGTGTTGATACTTGTGCGGCTGAATTCTCTTCAGACACTGCTTACATGTACTCAACCTACGATGAAGAATGTGAAGCGAACGTTTCAGATCGCGAAAAAATCATGATTATCGGTGGTGGCCCTAACCGAATCGGCCAAGGCATTGAGTTTGATTACTGTTGTGTCCACGCGGCAATGGCTATGCGCGAAGAAGGTTACGAAACCATCATGGTTAACTGTAACCCTGAAACCGTATCAACAGATTACGATACGTCTGACCGTTTATACTTTGAATCAATCACGTTTGAAGACGTGATGGCCATTGTCCGGATTGAAAAGCCAAAAGGCGTTATCGTGCAATACGGTGGTCAAACACCACTAAAACTGGCACGTGCGTTAGAAGCCGCTGGTGTACCAATTATTGGTACTTCTCCAGACGCAATTGACCGCGCAGAAGACCGTGAACGTTTCGCCACTATGGTTCAACGTTTAGGCATTAAGCAACCGACTAACTCAACGGTAAGTAATACCGAAGAAGCGATTGTTGAATCAGCGAGCATTGGTTTTCCACTCGTAGTACGTCCTTCGTATGTACTAGGTGGCCGCGCCATGGAAATCGTTTATGACGAGCAAGATTTACGTCGTTACATGTCTGCTGCAGTAAGTGTGTCTAACAATTCACCAATCTTACTTGACCGTTTCTTAGACAACGCGGTTGAAGTTGATGTTGACGCAGTATGTGACGGTGTCGACGTGGTAATTGGCGGCATCATGGAGCACATTGAAGAAGCGGGTGTTCACTCAGGTGACTCGGGTTGTTCATTACCTCCTTATACACTAACGCAAGACGTTCAAGACAGATTACGTGAAAAAGTACGTTTGTTAGCGCTTGAGCTTGGCGTTATCGGCCTGATGAATACCCAGTTTGCGGTTAAAGACAACGAAATCTACATGATCGAAGTTAACCCGCGTGCTGCACGTACTATTCCGTTTGTTTCTAAAGCAACGGGTGTACCGCTAGCTAAGATTGCCGCTAAGGTAATGGCTGGTAAGTCACTGCAAGAGCAAGGTTTCACCAAGGAAGTTATTCCGCCATATTACTCGGTAAAAGAAGTAGTATTGCCATTTAACAAGTTCCACGGTTCTGACCCAATCTTAGGCCCTGAAATGCGCTCAACTGGCGAAGTGATGGGTGTTGGTGTTACGTTTGCTGAAGCTTATGCTAAAGCGCAATTGGGTGCTCAATCAAACGTACCTAAGAAAGGCCGTGCGTTAATCTCGGTTCGTCAGAGTGACAAAGCACGCGTCGTTCAGTTGGCTCAGAAGCTGATTGATTTGGGTTACACCATTGATGCAACTCACGGCACCGCAATCATTCTTGGCGAAGCGGGTATTAACCCACGCTTGGTCAACAAAGTAAGCGAAGGTCGTCCGCATATTCTTGATAGAATCACCAACGGTGAGTACGAGTACATCGTAAATACTACCGAAGGTCGTCAAGCGATTAATGATTCTCGCAAGCTACGTGCTGGCGCGTTACGTTACAAGGTGAGCTACACCACCACCATGAACGCGGCATTAGCCACTTGTGATGCAATTCTTGCAGATGACCGTGCCACGGTTACTTCAATTCAAGAGCTGCACGCTCAAATATAATCACCACTAACCAGTGATACGCAAAAGGGCTTACTTAGGTAAGCCCTTTTTTGATCTGATAACGTATTAGAAAAAGGTCGCTATTGAAATCAGGCTGCCAAGCAAGCCATAATGCGAGCCTAAACAAATAAATAAACCAAGGACGTTGTTATGATCCATAGTAAAGAATTTTTAGCGATTGCCACTAAAGCGTCAGAGCAAGTCGCGCACACCGACATTGCTACCCTTAAAGATTGGCAAGAGCAGCAACGCGATTTTCTGTTAATTGATGTTCGCGAAGATCATGAATGGGTCAAAGGTCATTTACCCGAGGCTATCCATTTAAGCAAAGGCATTATCGAACGTGACATTGTGGGGCGAGTGGTCGACTTTGAACGGATCTTGGTATTGTACTGTGGTGGCGGCTTTCGCAGCTCGATGGCCAGTGCTAATTTACAGCAAATGGGTTACAACAACGTAATTTCACTTGATGGCGGCTACACGGCATGGAAGAATGCCGGTTATTCATTGGTAACACCGATATAAGCGCCTAACATGACAGCTCCGTTCACTCTAATTGACGATAACCCGCTTTTTATTGTCGTCAATAAAGCCCCCAATATTAATTTTCATACCGAGCAAGGCGTGCTTGGAATTGTTGAACTGGTAAAAGCACAGCTCAATTACCAGCAACTATACCCCGTTCATCGGCTTGATAAAATGACCTCTGGATTATTGATTTTTGCCAAAACGGCCAGTGTGGCAGCGCAGTTTGGCGTTTTATTTAGTGAGCGTTTAATCGAGAAGTATTACCTCGCGGTCTCCGATAAAAAACCGAAAAAAAAGCAGGGTTTGATCAAAGGTGACATGAGCAAAGGCCGCAATGGCAGTTACTTATTGTTAAAGACCACGCAAAACCCGGCAGTAACCCAATTTTTTAGTTTTTCACTAGGCAGTGGTCAGCGAATTTTCGTGCTTAAACCCCATACTGGCAAAACTCACCAACTGCGGGTCGCGATGAAAAGCCTTGGCGCGCCAATCAATGGTGACCCACGATATTACCCCAACAATCAGCAAACTATTGGTCAGCTCCATGCTTGGTGTTTACGCTTTACGCTAGCGGGCAAGGACTATCACTACCAAACGTCACCGTCTTGGTTATTCGACAACCTTAGTATCGATGCATGGTGTGGCGGTAATCAACCCTGGTCATTCGATTGGCCAACATTGTAATGATCGTCATAGGTGGCAAGATCTAGATTATAATACGTCTGCCGTGTCGTCACTAAATGCGGCGATATGCTCGGTGTTGATTCACTTAGCTAATTTATGTAGAGTTAAAAGGTCACACTTTGACGTTTCGGATTGCTAGGTATTAAGTATTAAGTATTAAGTATTTTACGATCGTAAGGAATTTAATGGCTAACCTGTTTCCCTCGATATTTTCTAAAACGTCAATTGTTGGCGCTACTTTTGCCGTCATTGAGGTTGAACAATATAATCACTTTGTGATCAGTTCTTGCAACCAACTGTTTTTTGAAATGATTGGTGCAGCGACCGACTGCTCACTGCCGCTCTCAATTCGTGAAGTGCTTGACGACGTAGATAGCACCGAGCTAAGTTATTATTTATCGCTCGCTAGCCAAAAAAAAACCGCAGTAGAATTTGAATTCTCCTTGAGTAATCATCAACACCAGCAATGGTGGTTATTAATTATTACCCCCTTAATTGATGACAACCAACCACAAGAACAACTGTTTATTAACGGCATCAATATTAGTACCAAGAAACTGCAGCAGCAAAGACTAGTGAGCGCACATAATCGCTATCGTTCGGTTGTTCAATCGGTGCACGACTGCATTGTCACGATGGACGAAGACAGTAACATTGTATTGTTTAACAAGGCGGCCGAGCAAACATGGGGTTATAGTCATGATGAAGTGGTCGGTAAAAATTTAACCATGTTGTTGCCGCCCAAATATCGCCATTATCATCAACGTTACGTAGATGGCTTTTCAGACTCGGACACTCAATCTCGTGAAATGAGTCGTCGCAGCATTGTTTATGGCCAGCGAAAAGACGGGTCTAAATTTCCGGCTGAAATCTCTATATCAAAAATAAAAGTGAACACTAAATTAGAATTTACTGCGATTGTGCGTGATATTTCTGAACGAGAACGTTTGTTAGAAGAGCTACATCATCAAGCAACGACCGATGGACTTACCGGGATAAAAAACAGACTGTTTTTCGAACAAGCGTTAACACAGACCATGAAAAGGTCTGCGCAGAGCAACTCCTCTTTGGCCATTTTGTTAATTGACTTAGACCACTTTAAGTTGGTTAATGACAACCATGGTCACGCAATTGGCGATAGGGTGTTAATTACGTTTGCTCAAAGTGTCGGGGCGTTGCTTGACGAACATCAGCTCTTTGCCCGCTATGGTGGTGAAGAATTTATTGTACTGTTGCCTGACCTGTCGCAAACACAAGCCCACGACATAGCGCAACAAATTTGCGTAACCTGTGCCAATCAAAAACATCCTAAAGGTATACGCTCAACCGTTAGCATCGGTGTGTCATTGTATAATCAGTTAATCGATGACAATGACAGCTTCATTCACCGTGCTGACATGGCCTTATATCAAGCCAAAGCTCAAGGTCGAAATCAGGTCCAATTTAAAACTTGCGACTACTTATCCAACGAAGATAATGAATCGACCAATTGATAACTTATCGTATCGATTAAATTTAAAATTTTACCGACACAATTCTTCAATAATCTGTGCCAGTTTTCGCGTCGCAGGTCCTGCAGTATCAATATCTGGAATAACTAACTGACAATTTATTTTTCGGATTTTTCCGGCGGTTAAATTCAATGGTACTAAGGTGCCAGCGTCAAGCGATGCTTGCACGAAACTTTGTGGTACCCAAGCAAAGCCTAAGCCGCGTTCTAACATTGCTACTGAGCTGGTAAAGTTGCTGACAGTCCAGCGCTGTTCAGAGTTAAGCCAGCCAACATCTTGGGTGCGTTTTATGCCACCGTCTTTAACCACTATTTGGCGGTGTTGCTTTAAGTCTTGATCGGTTAAAGGCCGCGTTATTTGCTGCAGCGGATGATCTTTACTGGTGAGCGCAATAAAATTAACCTGATGAATAATATTGCCTAAATAGCCAGGCGGCATATTGGTCGCGATCACGAGATCTGCTTGGCCATTGAGCAATGCTTCTTCGGTGGCCGACAAGGTTGTTTCAACAATGGTGATGCGGCAGCCATCACTGATAGGTTCAAACTTTTCGACCGCTTGATACAAAATATCCATCGGAAAAATAGCATCAACCGCCAAGGTAATTTGTGCTTCCCAGTCTTGCGCCAAATTTTTAGCAATATTTTCGAGCGAATTGGCTTGATCGAGCAGTTGCTGTGAACGGCGCAGTAATACTTCGCCAGCTTTAGTTAATTCGGCCTTGCGACCCTTAATCACTAATACTTCAACGGGTAATTGCGCCTGCAGTGTTTTAATGGTGTAGCTTACCGCTGACTGGCTTTTGTGTAAGGCGTCGGCGGCCAGTGAAAAACTACCGTGTTTAACGACCGCGTTTAATACTGCCCATTGTTCTAAGGTTGTTCTTGGGATCATAATTCATTCAATTAGTTGATTGTTATCACCAGTAAATTGCCGATTTAGCGCAAGATAATTAATGTATTATTTATTCAAATTAACCACACAGTAGATAAATGATGAAAATATTACAAATTAAAACCAGTATCTTAAGTCAATATAGTACCTCAAATCAGTTAAGTAATGAATTTGTTGAGCAATATATTAGTAAACATAGCGGCGGCGAACTTGAAGTATTAGATTTTGAAACTACGACAATTCCCCATGTTGATGGCCAATTGCTTGGTGCATTAGCCGCGAGTGAATCAGAGCGTAGCACTGAACAAGCACAGCAGGTTGCTTTTGCGGATAATTTAATTGCCCAGTTAATGCAAAGCGATGTAGTGGTGCTTGGTTTACCAATGTACAACTTTAACGTGCCGTCAATGTTAAGTTCGTACTTTGACCATGTTGCGCGTGCTGGTGTCACTTTTAACTATACCGCGACTGGACCCGTTGGTTTATTAGAAAATAAAAAGGTGTATGTTGTTGCTACTCGTGGTGGCGTTCACCGTGACTTACCGTCAGATACTCAAACGGGTTACGTTAAGCAAATGTTTGGCTTTTTAGGCATCACTGACGTTGAGTTTATTTATGCTGAAGGACTTAACATGGGTGACGACGCCAAAGATCAAGCGTTAAGTCAGGCTCGCGCCGCGATAACAGCGTCGGTTGCCGCTTAATTAGCTTAAATATTGGAGGTGCAGCCTAGCGCTGGTTGCACCTTAGCGCTCGCCCTGCTAATTTTATCTGTGATTTAGATCACAACTACTGCTATCTGAACTGAGATCTGATATTATCGCCCGCAACAGTTTCGGGGCATAATATGTCGTTGGAACTAAATTTTGATCCTCACACAGGGCAACACGCAATGAGTCTTGCAAATAAAGTATTGGCAGTTAATAACGACCTACCTATTCGTACCGGTGCACCAGTGCACAGTGGTAAAGTCCGTTCAGTTTATTGGTTAACGGCAGATGATAGTCGTCGTCTTATCAAAGAAAAGGGCTACAATGTCGCAGCCGATGCTCCATTAGCTATTATGGTTATAAGTGACCGTATTTCAGCGTTTGATTGTATTTGGCGTGGCGAAGGCGGCATGAACGGCGTTCCTGGTAAAGGCGCGGCACTAAATGCTATTTCAAATCATTGGTTTAAATTATTTAAAGACAATGGTT
>Ga0209292_1001204_pt1 | contig 32064 bp, 32 predicted proteins | sample GOMGulsemesocosm_2_FD_184634 | JGI IMG/M metagenome (GOLD analysis project Ga0209292, IMG submission 184634) | Methane-oxidizing microbial communities from mesocosms in the Gulf of Mexico - GOM9C Gulf of Mexico (SPAdes) (version 2) | ecosystem: Environmental > Aquatic > Marine > Cold seeps... | reverse complement strand
ACTGGCGTATTGTTAAAGTTGCGACCACTAAAGCGCAACGTAAATTATTTTTCAATCTTCGTAAAAACAAAAAACGTTTAGGTTGGTTCAGCACCGAAGAAGTAAATACGGTAGCGGAAAACCTTGGCGTAACAACAAAAGATGTTATGGAAATGGAATCTCGTATGAGTAGTCATGACCAAGCATTCGAGTTATCAAAAGACGATGATGACAATTTGGGTGCCAGTAATTTTTCACCTGCTCAATACCTTCAAGACAAACAATCTGACTTGGCGGTAGAAGTTGAAAATGATAATTGGGATAACCACGCTAATCAACGTTTATCAACAGCATTAGTAACACTCGATGAGCGTAGCCAAGACATTATAAAAACACGCTGGTTAACTGAAGATAAAACAACGTTACAAGAGTTAGCGAATAAATATCAGATATCAGCAGAGCGAGTTAGGCAGTTAGAAAAAAATGCTTTATCTAAATTAAAAAATACTATGGTATTTGATTAGCGTTCAGCGATAAAATTTTAAATAAACCGACTTATTGTCGGTTTTTTTATGTCTGTAATATAGGTACAAAGACAATTATACCAAGTTGATTAAGTTCTTTCCCACTCAGCGAGAATTAAAAGGCTTAAAGGCAAGGCATTGATTAATGAGAATGGTTATTCCCTTGTCAAAATCAATAACGCTGCAAATAAGCCTTTTAAACTCGCCCTTGGGAGCTCATTGGTAAACTGATAATTTCACAAAATCAGCTAAATATAGAATGACTATGTTTAACAAATTTTGTTTATTCTAAGCTCACCAATGTAGCTCTGAGTAGGGAAGAAGTTTAATCAAATTGGTATTAGTGCGTATTTACGGGCATTTACCTCAGCGAGTAAGTTAAAAAATAACCACCGCGTTAACAGTCGGTAACACTAACACTTACTAAAGTCACCACTACGTTGCAGCTTTAACTAAGTTACAACACTTGAGAACGAACTTCTTCAAATAAATCGCGCAGTATGTTGGTAATTGATAAACATCAGTTACCAACAAATTAACGATAAAAAGGTAGAAGTAATGAGCCTAAGAACAGCCAGAAAGAATATAGTGAACCGTGCAGTGATGATTGCCCTTGCCGCAACGTCGATCACTTCAGTACAAGCATTTGCCGAAGAAGGCGTAGAAGAAGTAGAGCGTATTGCCGTAACAGGCTCACGTATTAACAGAACTGATGTTGAAACAGCAAGTCCTGTTACTGTAATCTCATCTGATTTTATTGCTAAGAGTGGTTATACCTCAGTACAAGAAATATTATCAATGCAACCAGCTGCAGCAGGTATGAGCTTAGGTTCTACTTCTAACAATGGCTCAGGTGGCTCAGCAACAGTTAACTTACGTGGTATGGGAACCCAACGTACGCTAGTGTTAATGAATGGTCGCCGTATGGTTGCATCAGGCACTGGTGCTGACTCTTCAGTAGATTTAAATACGATCCCTGTTTCAATGATTCAATCAATTGAAATCTTAAAAGATGGTGCTTCTGCTGTTTATGGTTCAGACGCTATTGCTGGTGTAGTTAACATCATCACTAAAAAAGACTTTGAAGGTACTGAAATAACTGCCGATGGCAGCATTACCGACAAAGGTGATGGCGAAAGTGGTGGTTTTAGCATTTTACACGGTAGGGAAGTGGCCGGTGGTAACTTAGTTGTTGGCGCTCAATATTCAAACCGCGGTGAAATTATTCAATCAGATCGTGATTTTGTACCACCAGGTGAATCATCATTTATTCCAGGCGGCTCTTTAGGCGGTATGGTGCCTGATGGTGAAGGTGGCTGGAAAGCACGTGATACATCTTACGATTATACTGACGATAGCTATGCACAAACACCTAATGAGTTATTAAGTTTATTTAGTAGCTTTAACAGTGAAATTGCTGATGACACTGAGTTAAGTGTTGATCTTATGTACACGCGTCGTGAGTCTAATCAACAAATGGCGCCACAGCCAGCAAACATCGACTTAGCTGTTTGTAAGCCTGATTCAGTTGCTGGCGAATGTATTGATATGGGTGATGTAACTACTCCTGAACTAGACACTCTAAACTATAGACGTCGTATGACCGATGCTGGGCCGCGTATTTATGCCCAAGAAACAGATACTTACCGTGCTTCTGTTGGTCTAACTGGCTATTTGAGTAATGATTCACAATGGGATATGTCAGCGACATATGGTCGTAATGAGTCAAAAGACAGTGTTGCTAACTCAATCCATGCAGGAAATATGGAAAAAAGTATCTACAACCATCAAGACGAATGGTTCAGTGGCGACCCGATGGATAGTGACTTCTTAGCGAGTGAAGGCATTATGTACACCGAGCAAAATGAAGGCGGCAATGAGCAATTTACGCTAGCTGCAGGTTACAGTGGTATTAGTGAAAATGACATCGGTTATGCTATTGGTGTTGAAAGCCGTTTTGAGAGTGGTTACTACACGCCAGACTTAATTACTCAAGCAGGTGAAAGTACAGCTTCACAACAAGATCCAACAGAAGGTAATTACTCTGTTCAATCACTTTATGGTGAAATTTCAGTACCAGTAACTGATTCTTTTACAGTAGAAGCGGCGACCCGTTATGATGACTACTCAACATTTGGTGGCGCAGCTACTTGGAAATTAGGTGCTACTTATACCATTACTGATGGGCTAATGTTCAGAGCTGTGGCAGCAACAGGCTTTAGAGCGCCAAGTGTTAGTGAATTATACAGTGGTAACTCAGGCTCTTTTGATTATTTAACTGACCCTTGGGGCAACGAACAAGACGCACAAATAGAAGTTAATTATACGGGTGATGCAGACTTAAAACCGGAAGAGAGTGAGTCTTTTACTGCCGGTGTAGTGTGGGAAATCGCTGAAGGTTTTTCAACGACTATGGATTACTGGTCGTTTGATATTACCAATGCTATTAGCCGTGTGAATGTGCAAGCTGAAATGAACAAATGTGCCACTGGCGATCTCGTTGCTTGTGATACGATCAACATTACTCCAGAAGGTGATTTATCAGAAATGACATCTACCCTTACTAACATTGGCGAGCAAAATACTTCAGGTATTGATTGGAATGTTAGCTATGCTGCGGGCATCTATAGAGTAACGCTTGATACTACTTATTTACTTGAGTTTGTAGAAGACAATATTAGTTATGAAGGCACTATTGACGGCAATATGGGTGGCTACTCACAGTTAAAGTCTAACTTAACTGTTAGCGCTGATTTAACTGATGATTGGAACCTGCTTTATACTGCGAATTACATTCAAGGTATGGAAGGTGTTGATTATACAACGGATGATGTGATTTACCATAATGTTTCAACGGCTTATCATATTAATGATGCTTGGCAAGTAACGGGTGGCATCAAGAATTTATTTGATACTGAACCTGAAGAAGTTCCAGATGGAAATGACATGAATACAGTACCAAACATCTATGATGTTGTTGGCCGTACTTTCTTCATCAATACTTCTTATAAATTTTAATTGCTGCTTTATAGTAGATAATTTAGCAACTCAAATTAAAAGCGACTTCATAGTCGCTTTTTTTGATCGCGTTATTTGCAGACCTATTTTTATTAGCTTTTTTAGCAATAATTACTTATCCACAAAATAATTATTGTTTTAGCTCATCATTTACTAATTCATTTGCTGCTTTTACTCGTTTCCCTGTATTATTTAGGTATATAATGTTTGCACTAAGCATGAACTAGCAATGAGATTAGTCATGTAGCATTAAATAGCAGGAGTTAATTATTATGGGTGGAATCGGAATTTGGCAACTAGTCATAGTTGCGGTAATTGTGGTGTTATTGTTTGGTACTAAAAAGCTACGTAATTTAGGTGGTGACTTAGGATCAGCAGTTAAAGGTTTTAAAAGTGCTATAGGTGAAGAAAAAGATCAAAAATCTGATTCTGATAAAAATAACGCAGAAAAATCGTCAGATACTTTAGCTGATAGCTCAACCACTTCAGAAAATATTAGCCAAAAATCAGAAACCAAAACTAAAGACACTGATCAGGCCTAATTTATGTTTGATGTAGGCTTTTGGGAGTTAATCCTTATTGGAATTATGGGTTTAGTCATCTTAGGCCCAGAGCGTTTGCCTGTGGCAATACGGACCGTCCGTGGTTGGATTTCGGGTGCCCGAAAGTTCAGTGATACTGTTAAGTCTGAGCTGACAGAAGAATTACGGATACATGAATTACATGCTAATTTAAAAAAAGCAGAAGAAAGTAATTTACAGAATTTAAGTCCCGAAGTAGCAGAGTCATTAAAAACATTGCAAGAAGCAGCGGCTTCAGTTACCGAACCGTTTAAAAAAATTGATACTCAAGCGATGGACTCAATGATTTCATCTTCACTTGCTTCCGCCCCTAAAGCCACAGCAGATGAAACAGAAAATATATCAAAAACTCCAACAGAGGCGGCAGAAAATACTGTTTCTACGCTAGACACTTCAGTCGATAAAGTGAGTGATAAATCCCAGCCATGAGTTCATCCCCAGCCCCCAGTGTTACTTTATTTGACCATCTATTAGAGCTGCGCGACCGATTATTACGCTCGGTTGTAGGTGTTTTACTTGTTTTTTGTTGTTTGGTGTATTTTTCCCAAGATATCTATCAATATGTAGCACAGCCATTGCTCGCTACTATGCCTGAAGGCTCACAAATGATAGCGACTGATGTCGCATCACCATTTTTTGCCCCCTTTAAGTTAACTTTGGTTTTATCACTATTTATCGCTATGCCATTTGTCTTATATCAAGTCTGGTCATTTGTAGCGCCGGGCTTATACAGTAGTGAAAAACGTTTGATCGCTCCGTTAATGTTGGGCTCAACCTTATTATTTTATAGTGGTATTGCCTTTGCTTACTTTCTTGTTTTTCCAGTAGTCTTTGCCTTTTTTACCTCAGTAGCGCCAGAAGGTGTTGTTATTGCAACGGATATCAGTAGCTATTTAGATTTTATCTTAAAGCTCTTCTTTGCTTTTGGTGCCGCATTTGAAATTCCTATTGCCATCATTTTAATGTGTTGGACAGGTATGACAACACCTGATAGCTTAAGAGAAAAACGAGCATATGTTGTAGTCGGTGCATTCGTGATTGGTATGTTGTTGACACCACCGGATATTATTTCGCAAACTATGCTAGCCGTGCCAATGCTATTGTTGTTTGAAATAGGTATTATTATTGCTTCGTTTTATCATAAAAAAGATGAAGACGAATCAACTGATGTAAAGGAAAATGATTAATGAATAATTTAAACAGACTAACCTCTTCTATCATAATGGCTAGCTTATTTTTCACACAAGTAGTGTTAGCTAAAGAATCGATAGATCAACTCGAAGAATGTGTGAAAATAGGCAAAGATACCGCGAGACTTGCGTGCTTTGACAAAATCACTGAAAAGTTCAGTAGTAAAAGCGTTGAAGCTAACACAACTCAAGTAATAACTCAGCAAGTTGGTGACTCTTCTAAAGAGCAATTAGAACAGCTCAGTAGTAAAAGCGTAGCAGCTAGTACTGCTCAAGTAAAAACTCAGCAAGTTGATGATTTCTCTAAAGAGCATATAGAAAAGACTGCAGAAGAAAAAGCGAAGGAAGTGCTGAGTATATCTTTAACTGTTAATTCGTTAAAAAAAGTTGGTCGAGGGCTATGGAAAATAACTTTCACAAATGGTCAACAATGGCAGCAAAAAGATACGACAATATTTAAGTTAAAAGAAGGGGATAAAGTCACCCTTACTAAAGGAGCACTTGGTTCGGTATTTCTCCAAAAAGAAAACCAGAACAAGCGAATGAAAGTCAAAAGGCTTAAATAGAGAAAAATCATTTTGAATCAAAAATCGATGATAGATATTGGCGTCAACTTAACGAGCAAACGGTTTGATAAAGACCGTGAAGATGTTCTTCTTCGTGCTCATAATGCGGGCCTTGGTTCTTTATTGATTACAGGCACTAGCGTTGAGGAAAGCCAGAAGGCGTTATCCTTATGTATAGAATATCAGGCTAATTTCCCAAACTTTTTATATAGCACCGCTGGTGTTCATCCCCATGATGCTGACCATGTTGATAAAGACTACCTAGATAAACTCGAACAACTAGCACTACAAGAGCAGGTTAAAGCGATTGGAGAATGTGGGTTGGACTTCAATCGAAATTTTTCAGCTCCAGAGCAACAACAAAGAGTTTTTAGTGAACAAGTCGCTTTAGCTGCACAATTGAGTATGCCATTATTTTTGCATCAACGTGATGCTTTTGACCCTTGGTTTACGGTTTTAAAACCCTATCTAGAAAAAGTACCTGCTATGGTTGCTCATTGCTTCACCGGCTCAAAAGCTGAACTTAGCCAATGTATTGCTGCGGATATGTATATTGGTATAACGGGTTGGCTATGCGATGAGCGAAGAGGGCAAGACTTACGAGATATTGTCAGTTTAATTCCAGCAAACCGACTACTTATTGAAACAGATGCGCCTTATTTAACACCCAGAACAATTCGACCCAAGCCTAAAAGTAGCCGTAACGAACCGAGTTACTTACCCTTCATAGTTAAAGAAATTGCTAGTATTACAGGTATTGACCAAGAGGAAATAGCTTGGCAAACTAGCTGCAATGCCGAAAAGGTATTTAATTTTCCATCAAAGAAAGAAATGTAATAAATGAAGTCATTGGTTTTAGTTAAAATGGTAGGTTTTACATCTTTACTGATGACTTACTCGCCTGCAAGTAAAGCTATGACAGAGCAAGGCACAGATCATTTATGCTTAGGTATGGGAGCGGTATTGGGTTGCTTGATCACCTTATCGTTGGTTTCATATTTGATCAGGCATTATCGAATTAAATATCAAAAAATGTTACAGCGTCTTAAATTTGAGAAAAGAAACAATAGAAGAGCTGAAAAAACAATGAAGACCTTGGCTAAAGAGCAAGAAGATAGCCAGGATTTATTAGAAGAAAGAGTACAAGAGCGTACTTTAGAACTCAATATTGCCCTACAAGAATTAGAAAGTGCCAATCAAGAGCTCGAACGTAAAAACGTTTTAGATGAGCTGACTGGTTTACACAATCGCCGTTTTTATGATCAGAAAATATTAGCTGAATATCGCCGTAGTCGCCGTAATCTTACCGCGCTAAGTTTGGTATTAATTGATGTTGACCATTTCAAATCTGTTAATGATAATCATGGTCACTTAGCTGGAGATCAATGTTTAATTTGGCTCTCTACGCATATCAAGCAGAGTTTAAAACGTAGTGCTGATAAAGCTTTTCGATACGGTGGCGAAGAGTTTTGTTTAATATTACCCAATACAGATACTGAAGGTGCGTTATTACTTGCTGAGCAATTACGTATACTGATAAGTGAACAAGCTTTTCAATTTCAAGACACCAAAATTCCGCTGACTATTAGCTGTGGCATTTGTACTTATCAGCAGCAAGCCGATATTGGTCCTGAGCAAATATTCTCTGGCGCCGATAAAGCTTTATATCAGGCTAAAAACGAAGGCCGAAATCAAACACAACAATATATTCTTACCGAATAATTTTTAGGAATGCTTATGTCTCACTATGGTAATTCGGCCTTTGGCCAATATCCTGCTCGTCGTATGCGCCGTATGCGCGTTGATGATAATACTCGTCGTTTAATGGCTGAATCTCAGCTAACAGTGAATGATCTTATTTATCCCGTTTTTGTTCTAGAAGGTGAAAACCAGCGAGAAGCTATAACTTCAATGCCTGGTGTTGAGCGTAAAAGTATTGATTTGCTCTTAGAAGAAGCACAAGAATTGGTAGATTTGGGCATTCCTGCGATTGCATTATTTCCGGTTACCCCAAGTGATAAAAAGTCATTAATGGCGGAAGAAGCATATAATTCAGATGGCTTGGCACAACGAGCAGTGCGCGCACTCAAAACAAATTTTCCACAACTGGCTGTTATCACTGATGTTGCTCTGGACCCGTTTACTACCCATGGCCAAGACGGAATTTTAAGTGAAAGTGACAACAACAAGGCTGGAAAAACAGGTTATGTTGTTAATGATGTCACTAAAGAAATTTTAGTAAAGCAGGCTTTATCCCATGCAGAAGCGGGGGCTGATATAGTCGCGCCATCGGATATGATGGATGGTCGTGTGGGCGCTATCAGAGAAGCACTCGAGGAAAACGGTTTTGTTAATACCAAAATTTTAGCTTACTCAGCAAAATATGCCTCTAATTATTATGGTCCATTTCGTGATGCGGTCGGTTCTTCAGGTAACATTAAAGGTGGCAATAAGCACACTTATCAAATGGATCCCGCTAATAGTAATGAAGCTATGCATGAAGTTGCCCAAGATATCGCTGAAGGTGCTGACATGGTAATGGTTAAGCCAGGTATGCCGTATTTAGATATAGTGCGCCGAGTAAAAGGCACCTTTCAAGTCCCTACTTATGCTTACCAAGTTAGTGGCGAATATGCCATGCATATGGCCGCGATTCAAAATGGCTGGCTAGCAGAAAAACCTTGCGTGATGGAAGGTTTATTAGCCTTTAAACGTGCAGGAGCTGATGGGATTTTGACTTATTTTGCTAAGCAAGTAGCGCAATGGTTGAAAGAAGACGCTAAATAGTAGAGTTTTTTACAGCTTACTAAAACAGAAAAGCGCGATTAATTCGCGCTTTTTTTATGCTGGTAAGCAAGTGTACCTTTATAGATTTTTCGCTATCAATACTTTTTGACATGATGGTCTTGTCATTAGTTTCGCTAGGTATTGTTCTAGCGCAGGGTAATCTGGTAATACGTTATAAGCCACAGGCAAACAGGAAATGTAATGTAGCATAGGTACAAGCAATGCATCTGCAATGGTAAATTGCTCTGACGATAAGGCACTCTCTTCATTTACTATTTTTTCAATAATGGCCAAAGTAGTTGCAACTTTTACTTTTACGTTAGCAACAACATCGAAACGAACTGTATTGTCTTCTCCTTTGGGAAAGGCAAACTCCATTAAATATTCTCTTAACAATACCTTATCAATATCGATTGATATGTGTGCACATAAAGCATCATGGCGAGCATGTGCAAGTTCATTTTTTGGTTGTAAAATATTATCACAATCAAGATAACGACAAATACTTGCGGTTTCTGGCAGAGTAAAAGTTTCGTGTTGTGGTCTGTTTTCAATTAATACCGGAATCTTACCAAATGGGTGTAATTGTAAATGCTGCTCACCTTTAAAAGTAACCTCTTGCCCTTCAAAATCAAATCCAACCGTGTAGGGAATCTCTTTCTCCTCACAAACAATCATTACACTACGCACGAAGTTTGAAAAAGTCGGGCCATATATGTGAATTGTATTTTCTTTCATTTAATTCTCCTTAATAACAATGCTGCTGCTAATGTAGAGTTAATGACAATATGTTCAAGAACATATTGTGAAAGTGTGAAATACTGAGAAACTAACAGATGATTAACGGGAGCCTTTGAAATGGCATGGCAAGAAACTCATAAAGCGCAATCAAAAGATAGAATTTTAAAAAGTGCGGCTATGCTTTTTACTCATCATGGCTTTGAAAAAATCTCCATAGACCATGTGATGAAAGATGCTGAACTTACCAGAGGCGCGTTTTATAGTCACTTTAGTTCAAAAAGTGACTTATACGCACAAGCGATCAGTAAAGCGGCAAAAGTTGCATATCAGCGAAAACCAGTAAATTGTCCGCAGAATATGAAAGACTTCGCTCAATATTATTTAAGCACTGAGCATCGTGATAATAACCATGAACAACCATGCCCATTAGCATTCTTAGTTTCTGATATAAACCAGCAAGATAATAAAGTAAAAGCGACATACACTAAGACCTTAGAGGCTTTTGTAGAGCAAGTACAATCACTAACTCAGAGTCGGGCAGAGGCGTTACAAAGTACTGTGCTGATGATTGGCGGTTTAGCTTTATCTAGAGCATTAGATAATACCGAGTTTAGCAATGAGCTATTGGCGGCTTGCCAAGTAGGAGTTACATCATTAACAAAGGAAAAGGGGGAGTAGTGTAGGCTGACATAACTTTGTGGTTATTTAATGCTGTGATTATTGTTATATCAAGTTGATATTTATATGATTTTTGCGTCAGGGACTAATTCAAATAACAAGCCCTCACGAAGTGCACCGCTAGAAAGGCACAATTCTTTTATATGCAGACACTCAAATAAAGCAATTAATATACTCAAACCACTTGCTAATATTGCTATTCTATCAGCTCTTAATCCAGGTATTTCGATATCATCGATTGTTCGACAAGTTATCAAAATTTGTTGTACTTCGTGAAGAAAATCTAGCGTGATGATAGGTGTTTTTTGGCGTTGATTAAGTATTTCTGTCATGGCCTGCATAGTACCAGAGCTACCAACAGCCGATTGCCAGCCAATACTAGTGAAATCTTTTTTAACGGTATTAATAACATCAGCTGATGCTTTAATACATTGATTAAAATTGTATTGCGTTAACTTGCCATCATTAAAGTATTTACCTATAAAGCTTACACAGCCAATGTTTAAACTAACTAGTTTTTCTGCCTTACAGCCAGAGCCAACAACTATTTCGGTACTGGCGCCACCAATATCAAGTACTAATCTTTTAGTCTCAGGTTCGTTATAATCACAAGTGGAAGTGTGGGCAACTCCAGCATAAATCGTTCTGGCTTCTTGCTCACCACTTAGTAACTTTATTTCTTTGGGTAAAATATTCTTGGCGGCATCAAAAAATAGCTGATTGTTTTTAGCTATACGTAAAGCGGCAGTTGCGACAATAAGGATATTATTTACTGGAATAGTATTAAGGTGTAGGGCGAAGACTTTCAGGCAATCAAGACCACGGGTAATAGCCTCTTCCGTAAGCAGGTTACTGTCATCTAACCCTGCAGCTAAACGCACTTTTTGCTTAACTTTATTAACGGTAATGAAAGATTTACTTGTAGGGGTCGTATTCAATTGGGTGATAAGTAGGTGGAAACTATTAGAGCCTAAATCAACCACAGCGTAATGACTAACATCATACTGTGGTACTGCCGTTGGAGAGGCTTGATTTTGGCTCATAATTTTACTCAAGGTATTTTATATCCAAGAGCGTAGCTTTAGCTACGGTTACCGCGATTAGTGTTGCCACCACGGTTGTTTGGTCTTGTGTTCGAGCGACCACCTTGTCTGTTGCCACCTGGTCTAGGACGACGTTGACGTGGTTTAGGTCTTGGTAAGTCTGTCAGTAATGCATCATGATCATACTTAGTTACTGGTAGTTCATGTTCAATATAAGTTTCAATTTCAGGTAAATTAAAAACATATTGCTCACAAGCTAAACTAATTGCATGACCAGTTTCACCAGCACGACCGGTACGACCTATACGGTGAACATAATCTTGACAATCATCAGGTAAGTCATAGTTAAAAACATGTGTTACGCTAGGAATGTGTAAACCACGGGCAGCAACATCAGTCGCTACAAGTATATCTACAGTACCTTCAGTGAATTGCTCTAATATTTTTAAGCGTTTCTTCTGTGGTACATCACCAGTTAACAAACCTACACGAATTTTATCGGCACTTAGATGGTCAAAAACTTTTTCACAAACGTGTTTAGTATTCGCAAAAACAATCGCTTTTTCTGGCCAATCTTCTTCAATTAGTGTTTGAAGTAAAGTCATTTTATCTTCGTTTGAAGGATAAAATAGTTCTTCAGTGATGCGGATATTTGTTTTCTGTCCGGGCGCTACTTCTACGCTGGTAGGTTCGTTCATGTGGTCAAAGGCAAGCTCTTTAACTCGGAAAGATAATGTTGCAGAGAACAGCATACTTAGGCGTTCTGTTGCAGGAGGCATTTTATCAAACATATAACGAATATCTTTAATAAAGCCTAAATCAAACATTCTATCTGCTTCATCAAGTACAATAACTTCGATATTTTTTAGATTGTAAATACCTTGTTTCATGTAATCAATCAAACGGCCGCAGGTACCAATTAAGATATCAACACCAGCTTCAAGTTCTAAACGTTGACTTTCATAACCTTCGCCCCCATATACAACACCAAGGCGTAATCCGGTACTTTTTGCCATTTCCTTAGCATCACGGTGAATTTGTATTGCTAATTCACGTGTCGGAGCCATGATCAAAGCGCGTGGTTGATTATGAGTAGGGGCTTCTTTTTGAAGCAAATGATGGAAAGTAGCAGCTAAAAAGGCAATAGTTTTACCTTCACCTGTCTGTGCTTGGCCAGCTATATCAGTGCCTTGCAAAAGAACGGGTAAAGACTTCGCCTGAATAGACGTACAATAATCGAAGCCCATGGCTTCTAATCCGGTTACTACTTGCGGAGCAAGATTTAGGTCAGCGAATTTAGTTTCTGTTAAGTGTGTTTTTTTCATGGCGCTAGCTTAACAGTTTTGTTAGCAAAATAGTTGCTTAATAAAAATTAATTAAATTACATGCCTATGCACTTGGCTCAGGCTCGTCATTCCCGGGTTGTATTGAGCGGGAATCTTAGCTAAAAGTAACGTGACCTTCGATTAAAATAGCTCGAAGATGGCGATTATTGTAGCCACATGAGTTATCTACATAGCGATTACTGCTTAAATAATATCAATGTTACATAAAACAGTATTGGAAAAGCAGTGAATCACGGTATAATTACCACAAAGGCGCTTTCGCCATAACAAACGGAGAATATGATGAGCGATAAAATTGTTCAGCTAACTGATGATAGTTTTGAAGCAGATGTATTAAAAGCATCGGGTTTAGTATTAGTTGATTTTTGGGCTGAATGGTGTGGTCCATGTAAAATGATTGCCCCAGTACTTGATGATATTGCCACAGAATACGAAGGCAAAGTAACTGTTGGTAAATTAAACATAGACCAAAACTCAGCGACACCACCTAAATATGGTGTACGTGGTATTCCAACATTATTACTTTTTAAAGATGGTGAAATTGCTGACACTAAAGTGGGCGCGCTATCGAAAACTCAACTAAAAGAGTTTTTAGATAAAAACTTGTAAGTTGTAAAATAAAAGCCTGATAACTGACCTTTAAGTTACCAGGCTTTTTTGCTTTATTGGTTAAAATATTTACTTACATTTTTATTCAGCCTTTACCTAATCAAATTTTAGTGCTAAATTTACCTCCTGAGTACAAAATAGCATCGCTTTATCTCTATTCTTATTATAAAAAACATTGAAAACATACTAGTGCCGGCAATCGCCGAAGGCACTGTCACTTAAAATACTTTAAGAAACCCCCTATGAACCTTACCGAACTAAAAGAAAAATCCATTAACGAATTGGTTAAACTTGCTGAATCAATGAAGCTTGAAAACCTCGCTAGAACACGCAAGCAAGATATAATTTTTGCTATTTTAAAAGCACATGCTGAAGGCGATAATGATATTTTCGGCGGCGGTGTTTTAGAAATTTTACAAGATGGCTTTGGCTTTTTACGCTCTGCAGACTCTTCATACTTAGCAGGCCCAGATGATATTTATGTATCACCAAGCCAAATTCGTCGTTTTAGTATGCGAACGGGTGATACCATTCAAGGAAAAATCCGTTCACCGAAAAAAGGCGAACGTTACTTTGCCTTATTAAAAGTGACTGAAGTAAACTTTGACCGTCCTGAAAATGCACGTAATAAGATTTTATTTGAAAACTTAACACCAATTCATCCAACGGATCGTTTTTCGTTGCAACGTGGTAATGGCTCGACTGAAGATATTACTGCACGTGTTTTAGACTTAGCTTCTCCAATTGGTAAAGGTCAACGTGGTTTGATCGTCGCACCACCAAAAGCGGGTAAAACACTTTTATTACAAAATATTGCTCAAAGTATTGCGCACAACAACCCTGATGCAGAATTAATGGTGTTGTTAATTGATGAGCGTCCAGAAGAAGTTACTGAAATGCAGCGCCTTGTTAAAGGTGAAGTTATTGCATCAACGTTTGATGAGCCTGCAAGTCGTCATGTACAAGTAGCTGAAATGGTAATTGAAAAAGCTAAACGTTTAGTTGAACATAAAAAAGACGTTGTTATTCTACTTGATTCAATTACTCGCTTGGCACGTGCCTATAACACGGTAATTCCTTCATCTGGAAAAATCTTAACTGGTGGTGTTGATGCAAATGCTTTACATCGTCCTAAGCGTTTCTTCGGTGCTGCTCGTAACATTGAAGAGGGTGGTAGTTTAACTATTATCGCAACGGCGTTAGTTGATACCGGTTCTAAAATGGATGAAGTTATCTACGAAGAATTTAAAGGTACAGGTAATATGGAATTACACCTGTCACGTAAAATTTCTGAAAAACGTGTTTTCCCTGCAATTAACATCAATCGTAGTGGTACGCGTCGTGAAGAGCTTATTACTAAGCCTGATGAATTACAGAAGATGTGGGTTTTACGTAAAGTTGTTCATGAAATGGATGAAATAGGTGCGATTGAATTCCTGATCGACAAGCTCGCCATGACTAAAACTAATGATGAATTTTTTGATTCAATGAAGCGCAAATAATTGCAGCTAGTGAATGATTAAATTAATGAAAACCAGTCTTAACGACTGGTTTTTTTATTTTACAACAAGCTAGGTGACAGTGACGCCACTTGTTAATCACAAATAAAAAATATTATGAAATATAGCGATTTAAGAGACTTTATTAGTCAACTTGAAAAAATAGGTCAGCTCAAACGTATCACTCAGCCAATATCTACTCATTTAGCTATGACTGAAATTAGCGATAGAACGCTAAGAGCGAAAGGCCCTGCATTATTATTTGAAAATGCAACAAATGAACATGGCGAGCCGCACGGTATGCCGGTACTTACCAATCTTTTTGGTACCCCAGACCGAGTTGCCCTAGCTATGGGACAAGAAAATGTTGGCGCGTTGCGCGATGTTGGCAAGCTACTGGCCATGTTAAAAGAGCCTGAGCCACCCAAAGGTTTTCGTGATGCTTTAGGTAAAATACCTGTGTACAAACAAGTATTAAATATGCCGGTAAAAGTCATTAAAAAGCCTTTGTGTCAACAAATCGTATTATCTGGTGATGATGTTGATTTAACTAAACTGCCAGTACAAACTTGTTGGCCTGGTGATGTCGCACCATTAATTACCTGGGGGCTTACTGTTACTAAAGGGCCACATAAAGAGCGACAAAACTTAGGTATTTATCGCCAACAAGTACTGAGTAAAAATAAAGTCATCATGCGTTGGTTATCACATCGCGGTGGTGCACTAGATTTTCAAGAATTTAAAAAAGAAAATCCTGGTGAGAAATACCCAGTATCTGTCGCGTTAGGGGCCGATCCAGCGACTATATTAGGCGCGGTAACACCAGTACCGGATACGTTATCTGAGTATGCATTTGCGGGTTTATTACGCGGTGCTAAAACTGAAGTAGCTAAATCCATAAGTAATGACTTAGAAGTTCCAGCGACAGCAGAAATTATTTTGGAAGGGTATTTAGACCCTGATGAAATGGCGCCAGAAGGACCTTATGGTGACCATACCGGTTATTATAATGAAGTAGACAATTTTCCTGTGATGACAGTAACGCATATCACTATGCGTAAAGATGCTATTTATCATAGTACTTACACTGGCAGGCCACCTGATGAACCAGCAATATTAGGTGTTGCACTTAATGAAGTGTTTGTACCTATTTTGCAAAAGCAATTCCCTGAGATTCAGGACTTTTATTTACCACCAGAAGGCTGCTCTTATCGCCTAGCTGTTGTCACTATTAAAAAGCAATATGCGGGACATGCTAAGCGAGTGATGATGGGAGTTTGGTCTTTCTTGCGACAATTCATGTACACCAAGTTTGTTATAGTCTGTGATGATGATATTAATGCGAGAGATTGGGAAGATGTAATCTGGGCAATGACCACACGAATGGATCCAAGCCGAGATACAGTTTTAATAGAAAATACACCAATAGACTATCTTGATTTTGCATCGCCAGTGTCTGGATTAGGCTCTAAAATGGGTCTGGATGCTACCAATAAATGGCCTGGTGAAACAAATCGTGAATGGGGAGAGCCCATCGAAATGACCCAAGAAATAAAAGATCAAGTTGATGAACTTTGGGACGATTTAGATATTTTATAAATCTAATTAAATATTGCTGACTATACTCAGATACAGTCAGTAATATTTGCTATTAACTCTTATCACAACTGATTAGTTTGCTGATAAGCAATCACCTATAATGTAGAAAAAGGTTAAAGAATGAAGACAGTTAGTTGTCAAATACAGTCGTTATCATCGTTAACGTCTCATGTTTATAAAGTATTGTTAAAGCCGAGTGAAAAAATTGATTTCATTGCTGGTCAATATTTAAACTTTGTTATGAGTGATGAGGATAAACGCCCATTCTCAATTGCTAGCTCACCCAATAGTGATTTAATTGAATTACAAATAGGTGCTTTTGTTGCGGATAGTTACCCTATGCAGGTGATTGAGTGCATTAAGGCTAGTTTTGATAGTGGCGATGCGGTAACAATTGAAATACCTGCAGGTAATGCGCAATTACGTATCGAGAGTGAACGACCATTATTGTTACTTGCTGGTGGCACTGGCTTTTCATATATTAAATCAATGTTTGAATACCTTTCGGAACAAAACTCACAGCGTCATATTATGGTGTATTGGGGTTTACGTGAAGAAAGCGCAGTTTATGAACTTGAAAAAACCATTGCTACTATTGGTAAGCTTCCTCATGCTAGCTTTATTCCAGTGGTTGAAAATGCTGAGGCTAACTGGAAAGGTAGAACCGGCTTAGTTCATCAAGCCGCTATGCATGACATTGCTGGTTTTGAAACTTATGATATTTACTTGGCAGGTCGATTTGAAATGGTCGGTGCTATTCGTAGTGATTTTGTTGAACATGGCGCGTTGTTAGAGCACATGTACGCAGATGCTTTTGCTTATATTTAAGCAGCATATCCAATAAAAAAGCACGTCAATGATTAGTCATCGACGTGCTTTTATATTTATGAACAACAATAATAACTTTATATATAAATTATCTAAACCCTAACCTTGCTTAAACCCCGCTTCAGTTAAGTCTAACTGAGCAATAGCAATAACCGCTTGTGTTCTATTACGTACGTCTAATTTTCTAAAAATTGCAGTAGCATGCGCTTTAATTGTCGCTTCAGATACGTTTAAATCATAAGCGATTTGCTTATTTAGCATACCTTGAGCGAACATCATTAAAATACGGTATTGCTGTTGGGTTAAGCTGGCAACACGTTCGGCAATATTACTATCGTCATTACTGTTTTGGCTTTGTTCAAAAGACGCGGGTAACCAAATATTCCCCGATAACACAGCTACAATTGCTGAGTAAATATCATCAACTGGCGTAGACTTTGGCACAAAACCGGCAGCGCCATATTCCATCGCTTTGCTGATAGTATCGTGATCTTCATGGGCTGAAACGATAACAACAGGAATTTGTGGGAAGTGATTACGAACATGAATTAGCGTATTAAAGCCATGAGCGCCGGGTATATTTAAATCTAATAACAACAAATCGCTATCATTATTATTGGTGAGTTGCTGCTCAAGCTCTGCAATTGTTTGTGCTTCAAGCCATATAGTATATGTTAGCTTGGCTTTTAGTGTCCCTAATAAAGCTTGTCTAAATAAGGGATGATCGTCAGCTATTATTATTTTTTCTGGCTGAATCATAACAAGTATCCTGATTAATGATTCTCCATTCTAACGGAATACTTGTTAATAACAATCCCTACTTATGAATAGTCATTATAGTGAACTACAACACACTTTCGAGAATGATTCGCATTATCCCTCGTGTGTGCTTTTGAAGTTAGTAAAATGTCCAATTTTGTAAATTACTTTCTAGAGTTAGCCAGCCATGCAAGAATTATAAATATACTTTATAGCACAGTTATTTCGTAATTATACCGTCGGCTTATGCCTTGGTGTATCGACGATTGCTATAATATTTTACTTCTAAGTTGTCGCCCAAGGTAAAACCGATAATCGCAACATTTCATGATGCATATTGTTTATCGGGTATTACGTATTGGTATGGTCTTAGTCCTATGTTCAGAGCTTACGTTAGTTATTTACTATTATTATCGCTACCAATTACTTTGTGAGATTATTTCGGCTGCTTTTTTGTTATAAACAGATAAATGCAGAATAGATTGTGTATCAGCATTAAGTTTACCCCAGGTTTCTATGAACTTACCGGCTGGAATGTCTGTCCTAACAGGAAACTCAAAGTTGTTATGCGCATATATTTTCTGGGCTTTTTTAGTGGTTAAAAACTCAATGAATTTAATGGCATTATCAACATTTTTAGCAGAGCTTGTCAGTGCCGCACCACTAATATTTACATGACTGCCGGTTTTCATGTTTTGTGGAAGTATAATACCAAGTTTTTGATAAACCTCACGATCACTTTGTTTAATGCTGCTTGATAACATGCCGTAGTAATAACTGTTAGCAATGGCAATATCGCAATCACCGCGGGCAACTTTTCTCATTTGATCTCTATCATTACCATTAGGGCGCATAGCTAAATTTTTACTAAATTTTTGTACCCAGTTTTTAGTCCAGTTTTCACCGTAGTGATAAACAAAGCTAGAGACCATAGTTCGGTTATAAAAGTGGTTACCAGTGCGGCTACAAATTTTACCCAACCAACGGGTATCTAATAGTGACTCATAGCTGGGTAATAGCTGTGGTTTTACCCTATCTTTAGCATAAAAAATCGCTCTGACACGTAAGGACAAGGCAAACCAATAATTTTCAGGATCACGTAAATCTGCCGGTACGTTAGCTTGTAATATTGAGGAGTTAATTGGCTTAATAAGTTTTAATTTTTTTGCTTTATCGAGTTTAGCTGCGCCTACCGTGAGCAAAACATCGGCAAAACTATTATCACCATCTTGAATAAGGCGCTGCATTAATTTGTCTGCTTTACCGCTAACAACATTAACTTTAATACCTGTTTGTTTAGTGAACTCATTGATTAATGGTTTAATTAACTCTACTTGACGAAAAGAATAAACATTAACCGAGCGCTGATTGGCCTGACTTTCAGCAATATAAATAAAATTGAAGAGTAGTCCTGATAATAGAGAGTATAAAACGAGCTTTTGCACAATAATTCCTGAAATAACATAGCTTGGTAATGAGAATCGTTTGCATTTAAGCATGGTTCAGTTATCATGTACAGCATTGATTTAACAAACGCTGAATTTGGCAAAGCGAAGTGGTTTTGCCAAGACTTATTAGCGAGTCACCAATTATCCGTAATTGAGTGGCGTAGGGTGATTTTGTGATTATTTTAATGGCTTGTGTTAATAAAGCTCGTTCTTTTTGGCAACGATTTTCAGGCATGGCTTTATTGTGGCTGCTTGGTATCTTGCTCTCCTATGCATCATTTCTAACGGTAAACTATTATGAAGAGCAGCATAGTCACCAACAATTTCAAGCAAGCTTCAAAGATAAAGTAACTAGCCTGACTCAAGCAGCAGCAACAATTAATAAAGTATTTTTGGCAACACAAAGCTTACTTAAAATTAAAGAAACGCTTAGTCAGCAAGATTTTGCGCAGTTAGTGACTCGGGACTTTTTAAAACATACCGGTATGCTTGGTGTGCAATGGGCCCCCGCGGTTGATAGTGGGCAAGTAAAATTTTTTGAAGAACAGGTGCGTGCTAGTGGGGTTTTTGATTATCAAATCAGAGCCATGAACACTACGGCAACAAACTGTTTAGTACTTGACTCAAATACTAAATTTCCCGTTTTATTTTCTCAGCCAGCAGAATTTATTGGTCATGAACTTGGCCTCCAGTTAAACACTAACTGCGCGATTGCTTCGAGTATGAATAAGGCATTGCAAACGGGCAGCATTAGTACTGCTAACTTTAACAATGATCAAAACGAACTCGGTTTTAGGTTATTACTGCCTATCTTTTCAGATAACAGCACAAACCCAAATAACTTACGTGGCTACCTTGTAGGTATTGTCATGACTAACCAGTTAATAGACACCCTTTGGGGCGAGCTCACCAATTCTAAAAGCTATAAAATCTCTATTTTTAATAGTAAAGATAAAAGCCAAAAAATTTATGACTCTCAATGGCGAAATGACTGCACTAAAGACTGTTACTTACCTACACAGCAATCAATGTTACAAACCACCATTCCCTTTGCTAACCAGTTGTGGACTTTAGAATTTACTAAATATGGCGTTGAATCTCGCAGTCGATTTTATGCTTATGCGGTCGCTATTTTAATACTAACGTTAACTTTAGGGGTAAGTATTTATTTGTGGATGTATATTAACCGCGTACGCTGGGCCAATTCGTTAGTAAAAGAAAAAACAGAATCATTACAGTACCAAGCAAGCCATGACGATTTAACACAGCTGTTAAATAAACAGGCATTAACAAATGAACTTGAAAAGCTAATAAAGCAGCAAAGTCGTCAAAGTGACATTGGTTTTAGTTTATTGTTTATCGACTTAGATCATTTTAAGAAAGTTAATGATACTAAAGGGCATTTAGTTGGAGATAAATTATTGCAGCAAGTCGCACAAAGGTTACAGCAAACAGCACGGCACGATGACTTACTGTTTCGTTTTGGTGGCGATGAATTTGCAGTACTTTTGCATAATAACGCATGCCAAGCCACAGTAACGCTTGTTGCAGAACGGATTTTAAGACGACTTGAACAAATTTATATTATTGATGATAACAAGTATCGTATTGGCGCCAGTATAGGCGCTTCAATTATTAGTAATGGCAACACCAGAGCCAATGCAGATGCTAACGAGGTGATCCGTAATGCTGATATTGCCATGTATGAAGCAAAGCGTTTAGGACGAGGTCAGGTTGTTTTTTATCAAGCTGATATGCATCAAATGTTAGTACACAGGCAAGACATTGAAGATGAATTGGCTGATGCTATTGGTAGTATGCAGCTAAGTTTGCACTTACAACCTATACATGAAAATCAGCAGCTTAAAGGCTTTGAAGCGTTGAGCCGTTGGTATCACCCTGAAAAGGGCATGATTTTTCCGGATGAATTTATTGCAGTAGCTGAAGAAACGGGCCTTATTCATCTCCTTGGTAAATGGCTAATAGAATCAGCGTGTATGCAACTTGCCTTATGGATAGAAAAATACGGAGAACAAAATTGCCCTTATATTAGTATTAATGTTTCACCAATTCAGCTAGCACAAAGTGAAGTGGTAGAACAAATAGCTAAAGCCTTAGTGCAATATAATATACCAGGTAAGCTGTTAGCCGTAGAGCTGACTGAGTCGGCGTTAATTGACAATAAAGTCATCGTTAAAAAGAACCTAGCCAACTTACAACAACTTGATGTTAGAATTTTCTTAGATGACTTTGGTACGGGTTATTCATCTTTATCAATATTGCGAGACTTTCCAATTGACGTTTTGAAAATTGATCGGAGTTTTATTTTTGATGTTGCCAACAGTAAAACGGGTCAAGATTCGCAGAAGCTTATTAAAGCCATGATAAATATGGCCAAAGCACTGAATATGCAAGTAGTCGCTGAAGGGGTCGAAGACTTAATAACCTTGAATTGGCTTCATGAAGCGGGTTGTCATTTAATGCAAGGTTACTATTTTTCTAAGCCTATGCCATCAAAAGCGTTAGCCAGCTACATAAATAACCATATAGACAAGCAGGAAAAATTAAGCTCGGCTATTACACCCGATAAAGAGCATAGTTATCCTCTTTTAGGGGTATTGGCAAAAGTTTAAAAATACCCATGACTACCAGCCATAGCGCCAAATACTGCGAGTAAACTCAAGCTCAATAATAAATAATGCATTTGTTGTAAGCGGGCAAAGATTTTATCACTGTCTTTTTTTGCATGCGTAGTAAACCAGCGATGCAAAAATAACGGCTCTAGTACAAACAATACCAAGGTAAAGATAAACCAAACCAAAGTCATGAGATGTAGCCACCAAAAGTGAATGTCTTGATAGCGCTGCCAAGCATTAAGAAAATCCAGCATATATACCCGTTACCATTCAAAGTGCTTGATTTCAGTGGAAGCTAAAAATGATTTAGGTAAGGCATTTATTTAATACAATGGTCACTCCATTGTTTAAATAAATAACACCACGTAAATCGTTTTTAGCCCCATCGCAGAAGCGCTTGAGCAATATCACTTCATCGTTACTGTGACTTATAATGGAACAACCATTATTTCATCACAGTGCCTTGAATTGAAATCGCTCAAGCACTCTGAAACATGCATCTTGAATGGTAACGGGTATAATAACCAGATATTCCTGCCATCACTGTAGCTAGCTTGGCATGTAAAGCAAACTTATGTTCTAGCTGCTCAAACAACGCAACTCGTTGCTCTTTATCAGCCATTTTCTTTAATGCAGGCAGTAATACTGTGGTGATAAAGGCGACACCACCAATCCAAATGATAATAGCTAAAACATGTACGCTACGCGCTAGCACAAAGTAATCAAAATCGTTCATAGAGATAAATTTCACAACTAAATATTGTTTTATACTAGGTCGATAAGTCGTGAGGGTTATTGTTTAGCATCATCTTTATGTTGATTAAGATACAGTTGCTCGTTAAAGGCAAAGGGATCTCGTTCGCTATAACTTCTTTACTAATTAAGGATGTAGGGAAAGTTTAGTTTTAATGGTGGCGTAAATTAGATAGGCGAGTAAAGCTATTAATAGAACGATTTTTCTTCTCATTAAAAATCCTAATGTTGAAGAAAAACTTGCGTTATATTTAACTGAATTTTTATAAAAGCAGTCGACATAAAAATACCTACACTTTTATTTGGCATGCGAGTCTTAACAATAAGTGTAGGTATTAAAGTTTACTGATTTTCTGCCTTGGATTGTGAGTTAGTTCTGTGAATTATCTAGGCGGCACAAATATTAATTTGATGTTCATTAAGCAAGTTTTTTAACTTTTCCTCAGGAGTATAACCAAGGGTTTTAAAGGCTAGTTGTCCTTGATTATCAAAAATTAACATCATAGGCACAGGACTTTGTGAGCCAATAGCCTTGATAATGTTATTGTTTGCTAAAAAGGCAGGGAAAGTATTTTTTTTACGCTTAAGCTCATGACGTAGTTTTTGCTTGCTACCTTGCACACCTAACATCACTGTTTGTAAATTAGGACAGCTACTTTGTATTTTTTTAAGCACCTTATGCTGACGCTGGCACCAGCGACAGTTAGGCATAAAAAATGAAGTAATTAAGGTTTTTCCTTGGTAGTCAGCCAGTGTTTCTACTTTTGAGGCCGAGTTATTTTCAGCATTGAGGCGCAGCATTTTTTCCTGATATATGTTTTGTGCATCGACACTTGGGCTATAAGCCAAGTTTAAAACACTAAAAAACGTCAGTAAGAAAATAGCTAATTGCTTAGAATTCATAACGCAAACCAGCATAAGCACTACGACCACGTAATGGGCCATAAATATAGACGACATCATAAGTGCCATCTTCATGGAACATTAGTGGGCTGTCCATATCATCGGCTTGGCTATAATCGAGCAAATTAGTTGCGCCAATATATAATTTTAATTCTTTACTAAGTTGCTTAATTATTTTCATGTCTACAGTGAAGTAGGATGGTGCATAGGTGCTTTTTAATTCAGTAGCATCATTGCGGTTATAACCATGGTAGCCATAATCGGTTAAGTTGCGACTTGCTACCCAAGTAGCAGAAGCAATAATGTCCCAGCCTTTATAGTCCCAATCTGAACTTAAGGTAATACGCGCTTCAATTGGAGCGATAGCAAATGATTCTTTGAATGTATCGTCGTAGTCATATTGTTCAGCAATTGCAGATAAAGACCATTCATCGAATACCTGATAGTTAATTGCAATATCTATTGCTGCGACACTAGCTGTTTGGTCAAGTTGAGCTGAGTTGTTTATCTTCGAAGTTTAATGAGTAGGTTGCACTATTTGAACGCTCTGGTTGATCAACTTCAACTAAATATCCTTTGCCAGCATCTAAGATACCATGATCACTTTCAAAAAATGATAATGGCGCACGGTAACCTTGGCCAAAAGATAAGCGAGAGGTGAATTGTTCGTTGTGTAAATAGCGCATATCAACGCGAGGTGAAATGAGTGTCTCATCTATTTCAGTGCCCGGCTTGGTGATATCAACAAAGTCAGCTTTCATATTATCAATACGCACTGCTGCGGCCACTTCAAAATCTTCGTGAGGTGTCCAAGTATCTTGGATATACAAGCCAGCAATGTCGTAGTCAAAACTGTCAGCAACATAATTATTTAAAGCCATTAATGCTCGAGAGCTTGACCGCATTTCTTCGTGACGAAAGTCTGTGCCAAAGGTTATTAGGTGGCTATCATTGATATAATAATTTCCGCGGATGCTCGCGTAAAACATGGTGTCGTCAGCGCGATAATCTACACCTTCATAAAATGAATCTTGTAAGTGATCAATATAGGCAGCACTTGTGGTTATGTTAAAGTCACTGCTGAGTTCATGTAACCAGCTAACTGATAATTCTTCACGGTCGGTTTTAACCCACTCTGTAGTTTCCCATGGCATACCGATATAACGATTGCGAACATCATTGTCTTCAAATAACTGCTCTGCACTGCCGTAGGCTACGCTTGATAATGCATCTGAAACACTAAAGGTTGTGTCGCCTAATACTGGGCCACCAAATACTTCAGAATTACTTTGGTTGTAACGGATACGAAGGTTATCCGTCAGGCTGAAGTCTTGAGAGAAATATATAGTCATGGATGAATTGGTTAGCATTGGGTTTTCACTAACACCATTGTTGTCACCATCAAACTGATCACGATTATCAAATTGGCCAACTAACGTTAGGTGGCTGTTGTTATCATCGCTAATCGCGGTGGCAAGTATTGATGCTTTGCGATAACCATCTTCGCCAGCAGATAGGTCAACTTGCACTTCATCTTCTGTCGCGTCTTTAGTTACCATGTTAACGGTACCGCCAATCGCTTCGGGTGCAGTTAACGAGGCACCTGCACCACGAGCAATTTCAATTGAGCCGATACCTGTTGCTGCAACAGAGTCCATGCCATAAAAGCCTGAAATCATGGTATGCATTGGAATGCCGTCAATTAGAACATTAGTATGCTCGCCTTTCATGCCGTTAATCATGATGCGTTTTGCGCCACACATAGAGCATTCGTTTGACACGCGAATACCAATAGAGTTTTGAATCGCATCAGCTAAGCTGGCTGCTTGGCTGTTTTCAATAAATTTGTCGGTAAGTATTTCCGTTTTAGAGATGTTATCTTTTAATGCCCCGGAGCTAGATAGACGACGGCGAACACCATAAACCTCAATTTTTTCAACTTCTTCCTTAATGTCCTTTGCAGTCTGTTCTTCGATATTTTGTTCAGCTGCAATACTAGATAATGAGCATAGAAAAGCACTGCACAAGGCGGCTTTAATTTTCATTGAACCTTTCATTAATAATAAACCTCAAATTTATAGGGGGGATATAATCCTGCTGATTAGGCAAAGATTAAATGTTATAAAAGTGTAATGATAAAACGCGCAAATGACAATTGTTCGCATTTGTGTTTGCAAGGTTTATTAATTTATATTGTCATCGTTAATTAACTAATATGGACTTGTTCTAAGGTTAGCTATAGAGGGGTATCGTTTGTTTATTGGGGGGATAATAGGCGTTCTAGGAGAAAAAAAGCTAGCACAAGGTCGTGCTAGCTTTAGTGTTGTATATACCCGTTCCACTTGACGTTGCTAGTTTCAGGAATCCTGCATCTTCAAGTGGAGCGGGTATGAGGTTACTTCTTAGGAATGTTCCCTAAAACAGCAACGAGTAACTGCCAGTATTGTTCCACTGTAGCAATTTCAATTTTTTCATCTGGCGAGTGAGGGAACTTAATCGTTGGCCCAATAGACACCATGTCCCAGTGTGGATAAGCAGTTTTAAATAAACCACATTCAAGACCCGCATGAATCACCATAACAGCAGGGATTTTGCCAAATATGTCTTGGTAAGTATCACGGACAGTTTGCATTATTGCTGAATCAGGATTAGGTTTCCAACCAGGGTATGCGCTAGAGAAAACGATGTTAGCCCCTGCGAGTTCAAATACAGACTGGACTGTACGTTGTGTTTCTAATCGACCATCGTCATGTAAACTACGGATCAACACCATAGCATTAAATTTCTTACCACGAGTATTGATAACACCAAGGTTTAATGATGTTTCAACAATACCTTCAATATCATCACTCATACGAACAACACCATTTGGACAAGCATTTAATGCACGTAGAATGGCGGCTTGCGTTGCATTGGTCCAACACTGATCAAAGTCTTCAGGTGAAATTAATAACATATCGATATCAGTTTCGATAGCACCAAGGTTTTTTCTAATGGTTGTTAAATAAGCATCTAGAGCAGTTTTAAGTGCTGCAACGTTATCTTTAGCAATAACAAAACTTGCATTGGCTTCGCGAGGAATCGCATTGCGCAAACTACCGCCGTTCAACTCGGTTAAGCGAATCTCAAATTCATTGCTAGCGTCTAATAAAAAGCGTACTAATAGTTTATTAGCATTAGCACGACCAGTATGAATATCAACACCGGAATGACCGCCTTTTAAGCCTGAAATGGATAGATTAAAGGCTTGGTAATCACTAGGTACAGCTTCAAAGTTTAATGGGAAGTTAGCATTACCATCAATACCACCAGCACAACCCATGTAAACTTCACCTTCTTGTTCTGAGTCGGTGTTAATTAGGATATCACCGTCAAGCCAGCCTGCTTCTAGGCCAAAGGCGCCAGTCATACCAGCTTCTTCATCAATCGTTACTAGTACTTCTAGTGGGCCATGAGCAATATCATCACTCGCTAAAACAGCTAATGCTGAGGCTAGACCAACGCCATTGTCTGCACCTAAAGTTGTACCTTCAGCTGTTACCCAATCACCTGATTCGATGATGTAAGGCTTGATAGGGTCGGTTAGAAAATCATGCGCAGTATCGTTGTTTTTTTGTGGCACCATATCCATATGGGCTTGTAAAATAATCCCTTTACGATCTTCCATACCCGCAGTTGCTGGTTTTTTAATGAATAGGTTACCAACAGCATCTTCTTTTACTGCTAAACCAAGTTCCTTTGCCCAGCTTTGGATCCATAAAGATATTTTTTCTTCATGCTTAGACGGACGTGGAATGCTGCAGATTTTTTCAAATAATTGCCATAAGCTGGCAGGCTTTAATTGTGAGAGAGTACTCATGGTTTTCCTCAAGGAGTATTAAAATTGATAGCTGTAAGCGACAGGAGTTTCTGCTGCTTACAGCGAGATAAGGGCAGTATTACAGTTTTATTTGTCTGCCATTAAAAATTGCCATTGCTCATTAAAGTCACTGCTCGGCTTTTTATTGTAACCGGAGCGAACATATTGACTGATTTTACCTTCAGCAAACGATACCAATAAGCTAGCTAAAGCGGCTTCACTGATAGTAAAGGTTTTACCTTCACGAAGCTTTCGTTCACGTAATGCTTGTTTAAATTGTGATTCTAATTTTTCAAAAAATTGATGAACTCTACCGCGTAATCGTTCATTTTCACCCATTAACGCATCACCGGCTAATATTCGACACATGCCAGGATTTCGTTCAGCAAAAACCAACAAAACATGCAGAATATGATGGCAGCGTACTAACGCTTCTTTGTGATCCGTAAGAATTAAATTGATACGAGAAAAAATAGATTCTTCGATAAAGTCGATTAAACCCTCAAACATGCGTGCTTTTGACGGGAAATGACGATAAAGAGCGGCTTCTGAAAAGCCAACTTCAGCGGCGAGCTTTGCGGTGGTGATACGCTGCCCGGGACAGTTTTGTAACATTAACGCTAAGGATTCTAATATTTGGTGTTTACGATTCGGCTTCTGGTTTTTATTTTGTGTGGCGACCATATAAAAATATTCTCTTTGTTATTGTTCTGTCCGTTAAGCTAGATGAATTTAGCCCGTTCTAAAAGTAACTTAAATTGTCTTATTTCTCAGTGTTTTTTGCTTGATAATGTTGGTTGATTAATGAAACTAGCTGTTTGGCAACAATGTGCTTACTGGCTAAAGGAATTTCAATTTTATCAATCGCACTATAGATAGTTAGCGCATTATCATCACTATTAAAACCTTGTCCAGCTTTGGCAACATCATTGGCTGCGATTAGGTCTAAGTTTTTGCGCATTAATTTTCCGCGCGCATAGTGTTCGACGTTTTGTGTTTCGGCAGCAAAACCGACGATAAAAGGTTTAATGGCTAACTTTGCTACATCTGCAACAATATCATGATTCTTGATGAGAGAAATCTGCATATGTTGATTATCTTTTTTGATCTTTTCATTAGCAATATTGGCTACTCGGTAATCAGCTACAGCTGCGCAAGCGACAAATGTAGTCGCTTGCGGGGCATAATTTAGAGCTTGTTCATGCATTTGCTCGGCACTAGTGACTTGAATAAGCTCACAACCTGTAGGGGCCGGTATATTTACCGGGCCAGAAATTAATGTCACTTGAGCGCCAGATCGTAAGGCTGCATAGGCAATGGCATAGCCCATTTTTCCTGAACTATGATTAGATATGTAACGTACAGGATCTATTGCTTCACGTGTTGGCCCAGCAGTAATTACCCAATGCTGGCCTTGTAAATATTTGTCGGCAAAGAAATCACTGCTTAAAGTAACCAATTCATTTACATCTAACATGCGACCTAAACCGATATCACCACAAGCTTGCTCTCCTGCACCAGGACCCCAAATATGAAGACCCCACTGCTTTAATGTACTGATATTCGCTTGAGTTGCTTTGGCATGCCACATTTGCTGATTCATTGCAGGAGCAATAGCAATTGGTGCGCTTGTCGCTAAACATAGTGTTGATAATAAATCATTGGCCATGCCGGTGGTTATACGGGCAATAATATCTGCAGTTGCAGGAGCTATAATAATTAAATCAGCCCATTTAGCGAGTTCAATATGCCCCATGGCAAGTTCAGCTTGGCTATCGAGTAAGCTATCGCTAACATGGTTACCAGATACCGCTTGAAGCGTTAATGGGGTGATAAAAGCTTTAGCGCCCTCGGTCATAACCACACGTACATCTGCGCCATGATCTTTAAGTCGACGTACTAACTCTGGTGTCTTGTAGGCAGCGATGCCACCGGTAATACCCAGTACTATTTTTTTGTCCTGAAGAATTTGCATAACCTGCTAATCTTAAAGTAAGCAATATGATCGATAAGATAACATTTATTGCCTTTATTTAGAAACAAGTGTTGCTAAATAGACACTATTTCCAATGGATAAAAAATACAAAAATGTAAAGCAAGGATGCACTTATGTTAAAGGAATCGTCTTTAAACCCAAACGTATTAAAAAACTGGCCAGAACTGGAAAGACCACGAGAGAAGTTAGTTCAATTGGGTTCGTCCAGTTTAAGTGATGCTGAGCTGTTAGCTATATTCTTACGCACAGGCGTGAGAGGTTGCAATGTGGTCGATCTTTCTCGTCAGTTATTGAGTAGCTTTGGTAGCCTTGGTGCTATATTTTCGGCAAGCAAGGAGGACTTTTGCTCACAACATGGACTCGGCATTGCCAAGTATGTGCAACTACAAGCATGTTTAGAAATGTCTAAACGTTATTTAGCTGAGAAAATTAGAGACACTGACTGCTCTTTAACTTCCTCCCAAGCAACACGGGATTATTTACTCAGTGAATTACGTTTGGAAAATCGTGAGATATTTGCCGTGCTATTTTTAAATAATCAGCATCAAGTCTTAACTTTTGAACGCTTATTTTTTGGCACGCTTGATGCCGCAGCTGTGTATCCTAGAGTTGTTGTTGAACAGGCCTTAAAGCATCATGCCGCGGCGGTAATATTAACGCACAATCACCCATCGGGTATCGCTGAAGCGAGCATTGCCGACAAACAAATTACCGATAAATTATGTCGAGCACTTGAGTTGATTGATGTCCGTGTATTAGACCATATCATTGTAGCAGGCAATCAATGTTACTCCTTTGCAGAACACAATGAAATATTATGATTTTAACGGGAATAAGTCGCGGGTAATTTGCTAAAAGTATGAAAGACAATTACTTTTAAAGAGTAATTTGGGTAAAAATGAGAAAAGAAGGAACAGCTGATGACTGAAAGTAATAGTGAAGAAATGGAACGCCGCAAGTCGTTTCGTTTGGATATGGAAAAAGAGTTAGTAGATATAGTCTGGACAGATGAAAAGGGTCAAGAGCATCATAAAAAAATTGCTTGTTTAGATTTTGCTCGCGGAGGTTTGAAATTAGATTGTGATGAAAGCTTGCCTGTTAATGCTGCAGTCACGGTAGTATTTAAGTCAGCAAATGCTCACAATCAAAAGCTTTATGGGAAAGTGCTTCGATGTATTAAACAAGAGAATGGCTGGTTTGAAGTCGGCTTAATCTTAGATAATGGTGCTTAGTCACTAATTACATATTCGACTTGTTGATGTAAAAGCAATTTCCTGAAAGTGAGCTACAATTATCACGATAAGAGGTTAATTATATTGTGGTGAAGGACGGTACTAAACATGATGATATTAGTGGGTGGCGAAAAAGGAGGCAGTGGTAAAAGCTGTTTGGCACAAAATTTAGCGGTATATTTCGCCGGAAATAAAAAAGCCATTGTTTTAATGGTGGATTGTGATCCCCAAAGAACAACGTCGGACTGGATACAAGCAAGAAATGGTGACCCTTCACTACCTGCAATTAATTGTATTCAGTTGTATGGAAAAATTCGTAATGATTTGCTGAGCTTAGTACAGCATTATGATTATGTTATTGTCGATTGTGGTGGGCAAGATAATCTAGCTTTGCGGGCTGCTATGTCTGTTGCAGATCACGTTATTATTCCCTTAAGGCCAAAAAGACGAGATTTGAAAACGGTACCACATATGGAAGATATGTTGAGCACTTGTAAAATGGTAAACCCAAAAATGATAGCGTCTTTTGTTATTACCCAATGCCCAGCGTTACCTAATCAAATTGGCAGGATACTTGAAGCCAAAGAAGTGTGTAGCTCTTATGGAATCAATGTTTTAGATGCCGTAACCTATAATCGTAATATTTATGATGATAGTGAAGAGCAAGGCTCTTCCGTTATTGAAATAGACCCAACAGGTAAAGCTGCCCAAGAAATGATTACTATTGCCGAAGAGTTATTGGCAATGGAACCGGATAATTCACATGAGTTTAACTGATCTAAAAAAAAGTAAGGATAGTAAAACCAAAAAGAAAAACTTCACCATCGATGAGTTTATTTCAGATGCGGAAGATTATGCAAAAGGTGCCCCTAAGATTGTTAGTGAGTTAACTAACGATGAGAAATCTAGCCATAAACTAAATCTTAAACAAGCGATCAGTGAAGCTAAGCGTTATGTTGAAATGACAGAGATTGAGCATCAACAGATAGCACAAGTACGAGCAGGTGTTGCCGCGCGCGTTGAAAAACCCTTTAGACGAGCAACATTTACACTGAGTGAAGAGGCTATAGGTCAACTGCAAGATTTATCTGAGGGGTCAGATTTAGCTAAATCACATATATTACGTATTCTCATCGATGAATTATGTAATAAAGAACAAAATGAGCAATTGAAAAAATTACTGCAATCAAGAATTGGTTAATCTTTCATATTCTCACGTGAATTATTGTTGTCTTTTTATGCTTGAAAGAGACAAAGATTAGTCGAATCCCTCCAATCAAAGCACTTTTATTCTTTATATTTCCTATCTAACTACATGAAACGGATTAATAAATATTGTTTTTCCAGTATTTTACTATAAAGGCTGGTATTAGTTATTCAGTTTCTCTATAATATGCCACCTTTTTCAGGATCCCGAGACGACGGTCTTGGGGAAATATAGCTCGAGCTGAAATTATTATTGGAGTACTCATATGTCTAAAATTTGCCAA
>Ga0209292_1001202_pt1 | contig 32087 bp, 26 predicted proteins | sample GOMGulsemesocosm_2_FD_184634 | JGI IMG/M metagenome (GOLD analysis project Ga0209292, IMG submission 184634) | Methane-oxidizing microbial communities from mesocosms in the Gulf of Mexico - GOM9C Gulf of Mexico (SPAdes) (version 2) | ecosystem: Environmental > Aquatic > Marine > Cold seeps... | reverse complement strand
ATCACCGACATATATAACAGGCATAACAAGTATTACTAACATTTCATTCTAGGGGAATAAAATGGGGTGACTAAAGGGGCTCGAACCCTCGACAACCGGAATCACAATCCGGGGCTCTACCAACTGAGCTATAATCACCACTGAGTTCCCTATTTAAATGGCGCACCCGGCAGGACTCGAACCTGCTACCCACGGCTTAGAAGGCCGTTGCTCTATCCAGATGAGCTACGGGCGCTCCGCGCATTTAAATAAGTGGTCGGTGATAGAGGATTCGAACCTCTGACCCTCTGGTCCCAAACCAGATGCGCTACCAAGCTGCGCTAATCACCGACTTATTTAAACTTGATACATCAACTCTTTAACTAAGCGTTTTTGCATCAATTCGTTGTTAAGGATTCCTCCTTGACAACGAGGCAGGATAGTACAGAGGTTCTGTCGCTTGGTCAAACGTTTTTATTAAAAAGAATCGCTAATTTCATTGTTCGCTTATTTAGCAACCACAATTGCTAAAAAGCGCACAAATACGCTATGTAGGCGACAATTAGTGATTATTGATCGTGGTCACACTTTTCTAGCTATGGCATAATACGCCGTCCCCAACTTTTAGGAATACCCCCCCACCATGAGCGCTCGTATTATTGATGGCAAAGCTGTTTCACAGAAAGTGAGAAGTGCTGTTGCAATTCAAGTATCACAGATGAAAGAAGAGGGTCTACGGATCCCAGGTCTGGCTGTTATTCTAGTAGGTCTTGATCCTGCTTCACAAGTCTATGTTTCAAATAAGCGTAAAGCGTGTGACCAAGTCGGCTTCCTTTCGCGCTCTTACGATTTACCCGCGACAACTAAAGAACAAGAGTTGTTAGCGCTTATCGATGAGTTGAATAATGACGACTCCATCGATGGCATATTAGTACAGCTGCCACTCCCGGCTGGTATCGATTCACAGATGGTGTTGGAGCGAATCCTGCCTGACAAAGACGTTGATGGCTTCCATCCCTATAACATTGGGCGCCTAGCACAGCGTAACCCTGCCCTGCGCCCTTGTACGCCTAAAGGTATCATGACGCTAATAGAGTCAACGGGGATTAAGACACACGGCTTAGATGCCACTATCGTTGGTGCATCCAACATAGTTGGCCGCCCAATGACCTTAGAGTTGCTTCTCGCTGGTTGCACCACCACCACCTGCCATCGTTTTACCAAAGATCTAGAGCAAAAAGTTCGCGGAGCAGATTTATTGGTCGTGGCTGTTGGCAAACCTGGTTTCATTCCTGGTGAATGGATCAAGCCCGGCGCTATCGTTATCGATGTTGGGATCAACCGTCTCGACGATGGTCGTCTCGTGGGAGATGTGGTATTTGAGAGTGCCAAGAAAAACGCTGCCTTTATCACGCCTGTGCCTGGCGGCGTTGGTCCAATGACGGTAGCCAATTTAATTGAGAATACGTTGATTGCGGCGAAAGAATATCATTCGTAATACGTTGTAAACAACGCCGCTCTTTGCCATCCCTGGCACCGCGGCACACCGTTCATCCCGAACATAAAAAGCCCAGTGATTGAAAAATCACTGGGCTTTTTAACAAGCTAGCCGAACGACTATTCGATCAGGCTAATCTTTATCTGGTCAGCTTCCATGCGTTTCTTGCGCTTATCGCACGGGTTATCACAATCACAGGCCTTCTCAACGCCGATCGCACCAAGGCCGCCACAGCTACCCGCGATGGCTTTCTTTTGAAAAATATAACCGACTGCCATCGCGACAATAACAATAAAAAATGCTGCAAAGGTATATGCAAAAATAATCATTTCGTTGTGCCTACTTTGTCGAAACTAGATATGGTTTAAAGGCGTCAGTATACACCTCCTCAAAACCGTTGTCTGTCTTGATAATCATAAATGCTGCCAAGTTTTGAGCTTGCACAAACTTAAGCCCATCAATCGGTCCCATTAGCATCACAGAGGTCGATAAACCATCTGCCGTCATGCATGACGGGTGAATTACCGTCACCGAAACGAGTTTATGATCGATTGGCATCGCGGTGTCAGGATCGATAATATGAGAAAAGCGTCGACCGTCTTGCTCAAAGTATTGACGATAGTCGCCCGACGTAGCCAAGCCATTATTTCCTGGATTAATCACCTGTTGAATAGCGCGATGCTCCGAAACCGGTTTCTCAATTGCGATGGCCCACTCACGCACGGGGTTAGGTTTACCCTGAGCACGTACTTCACCACCAATTTCAATCAGGTAATTAACCACCCCTTCTGCGACTAAGTATTGGGCGATCTTATCTACCCCAAAGCCCTTTGCTGTTGTTGAAAGATCGACATAAAGCTCAGGAATCGCTTTAATTAGCGTATCGCCAACCACCGATAGATATTCGATACCAACAATTGATTTTGCCTGCTCAATAACCTGCGGTGATGGTAGCTCATTTGGCCTCATCTGAGGACCAAAGCCCCATAAGTTAACCAATGGCCCTACAGTCACATCGAGCTTACCGCTGGTAAGTTGTGCCAAACGAATCGACTCTTTAACCACCTTAGCCGTATCGGCAGACACGGAAAATGGCGTTGTTTCACGAGAGCGATTAAACGTTGAAAGCTCAGAATCGGCTCGATAGGTCGACATCTGTTGATTGACTACCTCAAGTAGCTTATCGATTTGACGCTTGCGTGCCTGTGCGAGTTTTTCGCTGTTTTTTGCCACATCGACATAGGTTATATGATACGCGACACCCATGGTGCGCCCTTGAAGCTTCACTTGAATTTGCTTTTCACCTGGCGCTTCACATCCAGATAAAAAAATGGCCAGCGCAATCAGCGCCAGCCATTTAACTTGTTTGATTAACATCAGGGGTTAACCACCGAAGTCATCAAGCAAGATGTTTTCATCTTCAACACCAAGATCTTTAAGCATGTTGATCACGGCCGATGTCATCATCGGAGGACCACACATGTAGTATTCACAATCTTCAGGCGCTTCATGATCTTTAAGATAGTTATCATACAATACGTTATGAATGAAACCTGTCATGCCAGTCCAGTTATCTTCAGGCTGTGGATCACTTAATGCGATGTGCCATTGGAAGTTAGGGTTAGTCGCCGCTAGGCCATCGAAATCTTCTTGATAGAACATTTCACGCATAGAGCGCGAACCATACCAGTAAGAAATCTTACGAGTTGATTTAAGACGCTTAAGCTGATCGAAAATATGTGAACGCAACGGAGCCATACCAGCACCACCACCAACAAAGACCATTTCAGCGTCAGTATCTTTAGCGAAGAATTCACCAAATGGACCAGAAATCGTTACCTTGTCGCCTTCTTTTAGGCTCCAGATGTACGATGACATTTTACCCGCAGGTAAGGTCAAGTTGTTTGGTGGTGGCGTCGCGATACGCACGTTAAGCATGATGATACCTTCCTCTTCAGGATAGTTCGCCATCGAATATGCACGTAATGTTTCGTCATCAACCTTTGATTCAACTTCAAAGAACTTAAAGCGTTCCCAGTCGGCACGGTATTCTGTTGGAATATCGAAATCGCTGTATTTAATATGATGCGCAGGCGCTTCAATCTGGATGTAACCACCCGCTTTAAACGGCACTGACTCACCATCAGGAATATTAAGTACGAGCTCTTTGATGAACGTTGCTTTGTTGTCGTTAGAGCGAACACTACATTCCCACTTCTGCACACCAAAGATTTCATCTTCAAGTTCAATATCCATGTCTTGCTTAACAGCAACTTGACAGGCCAGACGCTCGCCTTCACGGGCTTGCTTCTTAGTGATATGACCTTCTTCTGTTGGTAGTAATTCGCCACCGCCAGATTTAACATGAACCTTACACTGTCCACAAGTACCGCCGCCGCCACAGGCTGAAGGAATAAAAATTCCTTTCGCCGCAAGCGTACCTAGTAGCTTATCGCCAGGCTTAGTAACAACGCCCTTAGCAGGATCGTCATTGATTGCTATGGTAACGTCACCGTCTGAAATAAGCTTAGATTTAGCGAACAAAATCACTAATACCAAAGCCATTACAATCGCGGTGAACATCGTTACGCCAAGAATAATTTCTTGCATAAACTTTTCCTTTAAATTTGGTTAAAGAACAACTTCTGCCATCCTTTAACCGAACTAATTATAATGAGATACCGCCAAATGACTGGAAACCCAACGCCATTAAGCCAGCAGTGATAAAGGTAATACCTAAGCCTTTAAGACCATCAGGGATATCTGCATATTTTAGTTTTTCGCGAACAGCGGCCATCAATACAATCGCCAATGTCCAACCAACACCACTACCGATACCAAACACCACGGACTCACCGAAGTTATAGTTACGCTGTACCATAAACGCTACGCCACCAAAGATGGCACAGTTAACGGTGATAAGTGGTAGGAAGATACCGAGTGCGTTATACAGTACCGGCATATACTTATCTAAGATCATCTCAACCACTTGTACCAGTGCTGCAATAACACCGATGTAAGTGATGAAACTTAAGAAGCTAAGGTCAATACCTTCACCTAACGCATTAGGCGCTAGAATCGCATGGTAGATGACTTGGTTTACAGGTACCGCAATCGCTAATACGAAGGTTACCGCAACACCAAGACCGATCGCCGTGCTGATCTTCTTAGAGACAGCAAGGAAAGTACACATGCCAAGGAAAAAGCTTAAAGCCATGTTTTCAACGAAAACGACTTTAATAAACAAACTAATATAATGTTCCATAATATTTCCTAGTCCTTCTCAACCTGTTCTGGTTTGTACTGGCGGATTGCCCAGATGATCAAACCAATCACAAAGAATGAACTAAATGGTAGTACTAACAAACCATTCGCCTGATACCAACCACCATCACGCAACAACGGCATGATTTGGATATCAAATAATGAACCCTTACTTAGTAGTTCACGGAAGAAGGCTACAGCCATTAACATCGCGCCATAACCAATACCGTTACCGATACCGTCAAGGAAGCTCATTAATGGTGGCTCTTTCATCGCGTAAGCTTCAGCACGGCCCATCACAATACAGTTGGTTATAATAAGACCAACAAATACCGATAATTCTTTAGACATCTGATAAGCAAATGCTTTTAAACATTGGTCAACTAGGATCACTAGACTCGCAATAACCGCCATCTGCACAATGATACGTACCGCATTAGGTATTTGATTACGCATCATCGAAATAAACAGGTTAGAGAACGCTGTAACCAAGGTTACCGCAATCGTCATGATCAAGGCTTTTTGCATCGAACCAGTAACGGCTAGTGCAGAACAAATACCGAGTACTTGCAGACCAATCGGATTATTATCCAAAATGGGTCCAAACAGTACCTTCTTCATTTCTTTCGTGTCAGCCATGATTACATACCCTCCATTTTTACGGTGAAGCGATGCAATGAAGGTACCTTCTTCATTTCTTTTACTAATTCTTTAGTATAAGCCATGATTATAGACCTCCATTTTTATGCTTTGCGATGAACGGACCGAAGCCTTCTTCACTAAGCCAGAACATAAAGGTATTTTCTACGCCTTTACCGGTTAAGGTCGCGCCAGAAAGTCCGTCAACACCGTGGATGTCATCAGCTTTAGCGCCACCTTTAACCACGCGAATCGCAACATCACCGTTATTATCAAACAGTTTCTTGCCAACCCATTGTTGCTTCCATTTAGGATTTTCAACTTCACCACCAAGACCCGGCGTTTCACCTTGATCATAGTAGATAACACTTTTAACAGTGTTAAGGTCAGTTTCTAAACCAACAAAAGCATACATCATCGACCATAAACCACTGCCACGCATCTCTAAAACAACGGTGTCAACTTTACCCGCGTCATCTTTTACTAAGTAAACGATGGTCTGGTTAGCACGGCGGTTGATTTTAGCAATGTCTTTTACAGGTTTTATGCTGGTATCACTGCTTAATGCCATGATGCGTTGATCGAAGGTATCTGTATTACCTTGGACAAACTCACCACTTTTTAAATCAAGCAATTTAGCGTCAACGTATTTAGCATACGCTGCAGGAATATCATTACCGGCAGAGGCTAAACGACCAGAGGCTTCCAAAATTTTAGTTTGCTTGTCTAGTGCTTTGTTAGCGATTTGTAAGTCTTTAAGACCTACAGCAGCGCCAGCAACAATCACTGAACAAACTAGACAGGTAATTAATACGAAGATTAATGTTCTGCCAAAAGAGTCTTTATTACCCATGACGAGCAGCCCTCCGCTTGATGTTTGACTGAACAACAAAGTAATCAAACAACGGTGCAAATAAGTTAGCAAATAAGATGGCTAGCATCATGCCTTCAGGGAACGCAGGGTTAACGACACGAATCATCACCACCATCGCGCCAATCAGTAAACCAAACGCCCAACGGCCAGGGTTAGTGAATGATGCTGATACAGGGTCTGTCGCCATGAAGATCATGCCAAAGGCAAAACCACCAGTAACTAAGTGCCAGGTCCAATCCATCGCGAACATGTTATTGGTGTCACTGCCGATAGCGTTAAACAGCAAGCTTGTTGCCACCATGCCAAAGAACACACCCAAAATAATGCGCCATGATGCAATGCGTTGGTAGACGATAAACGCGCCACCAAGTAAGATTGCTAGGGTCGATACTTCACCCACACTACCTTGCATTTTACCCAAGAAAGCATCCATCCAAGTCATGGTGCCTTCTAGTGCCGCCATACCTTCGTTAGACACAAAGCTAAGCGCAGTTGCACCTGAGAAGCCGTCGATTGCAGTCCAAACCGCATCACCAGAGATATCTGGTGCGTAAGCAAAGAATAAGAACGCACGACCCGCTAATGCAGGGTTGAGGAAGTTCTTACCCGTACCGCCGAATACTTCTTTGGCAATAACAACACCAAATGAAATACCGATAGCTACTTGCCAAAGCGGAATAGTTGCCGGCAGGATAAGGGCAAACAGGATAGAAGTAACAAAGAAACCTTCGTTAATTTCGTGACCACGTACCATCGCAAACAACACTTCCCAGAAACCACCGACGATAAACGCCGTTGCATAGATAGGAAGGAAAAATAATGCGCCATATAGCATCAGCGTGCCACAGCCCGCATCTGCCCCTAGTACACCGCCTAGCATGGTGAACAATGTTTCTTGCCAACCATCGCCCATCGCCATACCAGCGATTACTACGTCATTTGCTTGTAGACCAATATTGTACATACCCCAGAACATTGCTGGGAATGTAGCTAACCACACCATGATCATGATACGTTTAAGTTCAACCGCATCACGCACGTGAGTTTTACCTTTATTGACAAAACCGGTGGTGTAAAAAATGGTCGCTGCCGCTTCGTAAAGCGCATACCACTTCTCGTACTTACCGCCTTTTTCAAAGTTCGGCTCGATACTCTCGAGATAATTCTTTAAGCCCATTTGCTTAACCTTCCTTCTCTATGGTGGTCAGACTGTCACGCAAGATACGACCGTGGTCATACTTACCTGGACAGACGAAGGTACATAGTGCTAAATCTTCTTCATCTAACTCTAAACAACCCAATGTTTGCGCACCGTCTAAGTCTCCTGCACACAAATCGCGCAGTAGCATGGTTGGCAAAATATCTAGCGGCATCACGCGTTCATAGCTGCCAATTGGCACCATGGCACGGTCACTACCGTTTGTGGCGGTATTTAGATTAAGCAAACGCTTAGGCGTTAGGTGTGAAATGTACGAGCGAGTAATCGAAACAACGTTACGACCCGCCTTCATCCAGCCCATGAATTCTTTTTCACGGCCCTCAGACAACACGCTAACTTGGTGAGTGTAACGTCCTAAAAACGCCACATCGCCCGCTGCTGCTGCGCCTTGCAATACACTACCGCAGATAACACGATTATCACCGTCATGCAGTTCGCCAGTCGTTAGCTCATCAGTGTTTGCGCCCATCACTGTACGAATTAAACGCGGAGTTTTAACCCCAGGACCGCCAAGCGCGATAACACGTTCGTTGTGCAGTTCACCTGTGGTGAACAACTTACCGAATGCGATAACATCTTGGTAGCCTAACGTCCAAACAGTGCGATTAGCATCTACTGGATGTAGGAAGTGAATATGAGTCCCCACCAAACCTGCTGGGTGAATACCCGCAAATTCGTGTTGCTCTACACTACTTACATCTGAATTGGGAACATCGGAACCGGCCTTTTTACCAACAAAGACTTTACCGCTGGTTAAACGTGATAACACGGTTAAACCATTGATAAAATCTTGCGATTGTTGGTTGATAATCACACAAGGATCGCCAGCTAATGGATTAGTGTCCATGGCTGAAACGAAAATAGCGGATGGCAGGGAATCAATCGCAGGTACTTTTGAAAATGGACGGGTTCGAAGACCGGTCCATAAACCTGATTTAACAAGGTTGTCCACTACAACGCTACGCTCTAATTGAGCAAGCTGTGCAGCAGGGAAACTAGCGAAAGTCTCCTGTTCATTGCCTTGTACATCGATGACTAAAGACAAAAATGCCCTTTTAGCGCCACGATTGACTTGAGAGATAACACCACTAGCTGAAGCAGTAAATAAAACGCCAGGATTTTTCTTATCTTCGAAAATTACCTGACCTTTCTTGACAGTGTCCCCTACTTTAACTTTCATCGTAGGACGCATGCCAAAGAACTCTTCACCCAGGGTAGCGACTTGTTTGATGGACGGACCATCATGGATTACTTGCTGGGGTAATCCTGCTATAGGAAGGTCCAGACCTTTTTTTATTGTAATCATATTCACTTGCACTGGTTAACGGAAAGAATTAGCCGTTAGGCTCGACAGTTGCTTGCTATTTTTTTAAGCAATATAACTACTCTAACCAATATATTATAACTAATACATAGTTAGCTCAGTATCTATTGCAATAGCGCTCAAAATTTTAGGGCATACACAGCTAGCTCTGACTAAATAACCATCAAAACTAAAAGCAAACCCTAACTGGGGCGCAATTCTAGCACTAATTGTCGCTATTCCGAAACCAATATTAATATTTTATGCTTAGACATTGGTATTTCTGGCCGCAAATCAAACAAGCCAATCGTTGCCTCCATTTACAGCCGAACATATGTCATTCTAGCGAAAAAATCACATTAAAAATGATAACGATAACCAATTACCAAGGCTCGTTGGCGACCGTTTAAATTAGGGCCATTGAAACCCGATGCAACATAGTCTTTATCGGCGGCATTGCTCAGGGTAGCGAAGAGATGCTGTTGTGCATCGATGGTATAAGTGGCGGATAAATCAACTAAGGTGTGGGCCGCAATCGTTGTGCTATTTTTCGTCATACCCTGCCCAGCTTGACGCCGTTGCTCAGATTGATAAATTGCGCGAAGAGCCAAGTTCCATTGACCAAAAGCCAAACCAATTTGGGCGAAGGCCTGTTGTTTTGGCAGAAACGCTAACTCATCGCCGATGTTAATGGGCTCATCAATAGTTAACACATCGACACCGCCCGCATATTCATGATCACGATAGGTATAAGAAAAAGATAACGGGATTTTAATATTAGCCATGTCAAAAGAATAGTTAGCGATCACTTCCGCGCCGCGCACACTTACGTCATGCCTGTCACCCTGCACTGCAAGGCAACTTGCGATGGTATGGCAACGGGAAAATGCATTATAGAACTCATTGTTAAAGGCAATCAGCGACAGCCTTGTACTACCTTGTTGATAGTTCAACCCACTGCGCACAACTCTCGAAGTCTGTGGCAAGTGGGAAGTTAACCAATTAGTACTTGGCAACACGCCTTCATGACCACTGATCAATAGACTAACATCGTCTGTCAGATGATAATTAAGCGAAATATGGCCAAAACTATGAGCGCTATCGTTGTCCAATGCCCCCCCTTGCGTGCTGTTATGTTTACGCCTGAACTGTTGATGTTTTATCGCGACATCGATTGCTAAGTTGCCGCGCAGCCAATGATCGCTTAAATAAACTGACTTGGCAGTTAAGGTATTTTTGGCCCCGCCAAATGATAAGTCGGTGTTGGTCAGTTGCAATGACAAGTTAGTGTCCAGAGAATAAGCGTCACTATAATACTTATCGTTAATCGTCTCACGATGATAAGCCACGCCAAGTTCGACCTGATGCCCTTTAACCTGTTCCTTAATCGCGACATTGATACCACCGCTGGCATAACTACGACGCAATGCTTCTTTGGTAATGTTCATCTGCCCTAGTGGCGATTGCTCAAATTCACTGAGTAAATCAGCGGCCTCGATACCAACGGCGCCATCAACCGTCGCGGTCTGATAGAAACTTGCCTCACCATCATCATAATAAATGCGCGTAGCAATCATCTCACTGGATTTCAGCGCTACATCGTGTTTAAGCTTAAGGCTCAACTGCTTAGTCTGCTCATTATCCAAAGCCGTCGCACTGTAACGTAACATCGGCTGACTTTGCGTATCGGCCGCATTGATTCCCATGGTGCTCTCATCATTACTATAGTCGCGATAGTGAACCACTAATTCACTCGACTGTCGCTGCGTGGATCCCATTGATGCGCCCGACTCAGAAATTTTAATTAATACATCATTGGCCGTCATCCCTTGTGCTAGATTGCTCTTCGCCTGACGATAACTGTTGCGCTGTTGATGAGAGAACTGGAAAAGGTGGCCCCATTTACCCCGTTGCTGACCAAGATTAACATTAACATCCGCTTGATTGTCACTGCCTAAGGCAACCCCAATCCTGGCACCTTTTTCTATGCCCGCCGTCGTGGCTCTCACGCCGCCCACCAAGCTTGTCGGCGAATATTTCACGCTCGGTGCATTCACTATTGATACAGGGCGAGTTAGCAAAGGCGAAAACTGCGCTAACGAGCGAACAAGATAAGGTAAAGGGCGCAGACTTTGGTCACCTAATAACAGCGACGGGGCCATCTGACCTGGTAAGGAATTATACGCAATCAGTGGCCCTTGGCCGTTAACGATATAATCTGTCGCAAAGACACCAGGGAATTGATTCAATGCCCTAGTAATATCGCGATAAAACATATCTGACTCAAGTGAGCGCTGCTGTTGCATTACCTGACTATCTTCACGCGGTACTTTAGCTGTAGCCTTAACTGGTTTCTTGACCAAAGAGATGCTACGAATAATCGCTGACTCTGTGGCATCAAAGGCATGCACGGTCGGCGCTGGTGACATAATCATCGCGACAGCAAGATAGAGAGGGGATTTGTTAGCCCAGTGCCGATGGCGCATAAAGTTGGTGTCCATGAAGGTGTTCGCTTTATTAGATACAAAATTTAACCATGAAAAGCATCGACAATCAATAAGCTGGACTACTTGCTAGTGATGTTTGGTATAAGCGATCGCCCAGTATTACAATTATAACGCTCATTGATGATGTCTTTGTCCACCAAAGAGTAGATTTTTCCATGTAATGACACAATAATGCTAAAAACTACTGAAGCTTTGAGCTTTATTTGCGACAATAGCGCATCACCTTTAAGTAAGCGTAACCCAATGAACACATTACTCACCATCAACGAGCAAGACTTGTTACTCAACCGTTTTCCAAAGTCGAACGACAAAAACCTTCAAGCGTGGGATAGCAGTGACGAATTAGCACTAACACACCTTCAATCTCTGGGGTTAAAACCTAGTAGCAACATTCTGATCGTCAATGATTCATTCGGTGCGCTCGCCTGCGCACTGACTCAGCATAATTTGTTTTGGCAGTCTGACTCCTATATTAGCCAGTGTGCTTGTCAACAAAACCTTGAAGATAACCAACTGAGCCCTAATATTGCTTACCTCGACAGTTTATCGGCCCCCGAACAACCTATCGATGTGGTGCTAATAAAATTGCCTAAAAGCATTGCTATGCTCGCTCATCAATTACAGATGCTGGCGCAATGGATCAACCCAGAGACTGTCGTGATTGGCCTAGCTAAAATCAAAGACGTGCATAAATCTGGGCTGGCATTATTCGAAAAACATATCGGCACTACCACCACCTCGCTCGCGAAGAAGAAATCACGACTCATTTTCGCCCAGCCAGACAACCTAGATAATGCAGGGCAACATGGTGAGCAAATATTGTCATGGCCTTTGCCCCAACATAATTTCACCATCAGCAATTACGCTGGCGTATTTGCCAATAACAAATTGGATATTGGCGCAGATCTGATGTTGCAACACATTCCTACTGATTTGGGAGATGGCTACGTCATCGATCTTGGCTGTGGCAATGGTGTATTAGGCCTGAGCGTTGCTGCATTAAACGAGAGAGCTACCGTGCGTTTTACCGATGAATCTCATATGGCTATTGCCAGCGCTAAGCTTAATGTCGAGAACAACTTCCCACAGCAGGACAGGTTCGAATATGACTGGCATGATTGTCTAAGTGATTATGACTATGATCAGGCAGACTTAATCATCTGTAATCCCCCGTTTCATCAATTAAAGACGGTGACCGATCATATCGCGTGGCAGATGTTTAACGATGCCTACCGCACGCTTAAACACGGCGGTAAATTACGTATTGTGGGGAACAGACACCTTGGTTACCATATTAAGTTACAAAGAATTTTTGACAACTGCGTCACGATTGGATCTAATGGAAAATTCGTGATTTTAGAATCATTCAAAAAATAGAGGCTTAGATGAAATTAATCGCTTTGCTCGCCGTGTTGACCATGGCAGGATGTGCGCAGATGCCGGGCCAGTTTATTCTGGCGCCAAACCTGCAAGTGTCAACCCCACAATATAGCGCAATGACAAACAGTAACGTCACGGTCAACGATCTACGCGCTTATCGGTACTTGCTCATGCTTAACCATGGCGATGAAAAGACTCAGTTATTGACGAGCGATAGAGGGCCAGAACAAGTGATTCTCGGTGCTCTGAGCAAAGCGCTAACGAGCAGCAAGGTCCCATTGAGCAATGTTGACTATCACCTAGACATTGTCGAGCTATTAACTAAGGTTAAGCAACGTAGCCTCAAGTTTGAAAGTGACAGCAGCATCGTTTTGGTGGTCAAGGTTAATAAAGGCAGTGACCAATTGAGCAAAACGTTTAAGCGTACCGGTCATAGTTATGGGCCATTAAAGGCCGATATTGCGGTGATTGAGCGAGACTTTAATCTTCTGTTAGGTAAATTGATCGAAGACATAGCCGTCGATCAGGAATTACTGCAATATATTAGCCGTTAAAGTTCATTAGCCACAGGATTAACATGAAATTTTTATTTTTTATTGCCACATTATTATTCTCGACGCTGAGCAGCGCTGCAATGAACGGAATTGATATTCAGCCGGGCAATTTTTACCCTCAAGTAAAGTTGCACACGACGCTTGGCACCATTACCGTTGAGCTAGATCGCCGCCGCGCTCCTATTACGGTCAATAACTTTTTATGGCTGGCTAAAAATAAAGAATACGATAACACCATTTTCCACCGCGTGATTAAAGATTTCGTGGTGCAAGGCGGTGGCGTTACCGATGACATGAAGCAAAAGAGCGATGAAAATCGCATCGTCAACGAATCTGGTAACGGCCTAAAAAATGAATTTGGCACCATCGCAATGGCCAGAGAGGCTTACCCTCATTCCGCCTCGCGCCAGTTCTATTTCAATGTAAAAACCGAGGGCAATAGCAATTTAAATCCCAATTCGAGCAGATGGGGCTATACTGTATTTGGCGATGTCACCGAGGGAATGGAGGTTTTAGCCAAAATTATGGTAACACCAACGGGTTATGATTCATCCAATGGCTGGCAGGATGTCCCCCTAACTAAAGTTTATTTGAAGCAAGTGATCATATTACCAGAGTAAGTTTTCTGCCATGCACGGCCCTATGTAGACTAGCTGGTTCTTCAATTTGTTTAAGCGACACAGTGAGAGATATTTTGAGTATATATATAGTGACCCCAGAGGTCTTTATAAAACAAAAAGCATTGCAATTTGTTTATTTTATCAATCAAGTATTGTCAAGCTCTGTCCCGTTCAAAGAGATACAGTTATTTACTTGGGATATCTTAGAAGAATGGAGCAGATTAGATATCGACGATAGCACGCCGATATCGGCTTATGAGCGTGTTTTTTGGCATGTCTTTTATGTAATTCAGTCTACCGATGCCCAGGATATTGGGCAAGACTCACAGATCCGTAAAGAGCTCAGCGAATGCTGCCGCTATCTCCAGCAGCCGACCAACCCTGTTCCTAAGGGCTGTGTCGGACTGAGACCTTAACCTTAGTCAGCCATATACCCTAGCGATAGCCTACTCATTCCGTGGCGCAATAGCTGAGACGGTTATTGCGACTGCTCATTCCACGGCGCAATTCTAAACAGCATTAGCATGCCCGGTATCGCCAAGGCGACACACATAAAATAGAACCCCGTCCAACCCACATTCTCAACAATAAAGCCGGTGGTGGCATTTGCAAAAGTACGAGGCAGCGCCGTTAGCGCACTAAATAGCGCAAACTGAGTTGCAGCAAAGGTTGGGTTGGTTTGTTTAGCCATAAAGGCGACAAATGCCGCAGTGCCTAGCCCGACACCTAAATACTCGAACCCCATCGCAAAGGCTAATGCATACACGTTATTGCCAATTTCTGCCAATGCGGCAAATCCTAAGATACTGACTATTTGCACCACGCCAAACAACCATAGTGCGCGATTAATACTCAGTTTTAACATCACGATACCGCCGATGGCGAGCCCGATCATCATTGCAATGAGTCCAGATGATTTAGCCACCACACCAATTTGCGTCTTGGTAAAACCCATATCGATAAAAAAGGGAGTCTGCAATGCAGTCGCCATACTATCGCCAAGCTTGTACAAGAACAGGAAGGCCAATATTTCTAGTGCGCTGCGCAAGCCGCGACGATTAATAAAGTCCTGAAATGGAAGTACCACCGCATCCCGTAGGCTTTTAGGGGCGTTCTTCTCTAAGCGTGCCTCACTGATGCAAAGCGTCACAACAATGCCCACCAGCATGAAGGCGGCAACAATTAAAAATACGCTGCGCCACGGCATATGATCCGCCAGAATAAAAGCCAAGGATCCCGGCACTAGACCGGCCACACGATATGCCTGAACATTAAGTGAGTTACCCAAGCCTAGCTCTTGATCCGAGAGTAATTCCCGACGATATGCGTCAATCACAATATCTTGACTGGCGCTAAAGAACGCCACCGCAGCGGCTAAATAGGCAACCGACCAGATGGAGATAACTGGATCGACAAAGCCAAAGAGCGCGATGCTGACAAAGAGAATAATCTGAGTAATGAGCATCCAACCTCGTCTCCGTCCCAAGAAAGGCAAAGTATAACGGTCTAATGCGGGGGACCAGACAAACTTCCACACATACGGAATACCGATTAGCGAAAACAACCCAATCTCAGCGAGGCTGACCCCTTCTGAGCGTAGCCAGCCGGGCACCAATTGATAAAGTACAAACAATGGCAAGCCAGAGCTAAAGCCAGTAAAAATACAGATAAGCATGCGGCGATTAAAAATCGCCTGTTTAATCGAAAGCTTGGTCATTGAATGCCCGCAGGGTTAGAAGCAGAAGGTAAGATTAATCTCGGAAATTCTCGAATTGGAAGGGTTGCTCCATATCACTGTCTCTGATCATGGCCATTGCAGCTTGCAAATCGTCGCGTTTCTTGCCGGTAATACGCAATTTCTCACCTTGAATAGCGGCCTGAACTTTGATTTTGCTCGCTTTAATATTCTTGACCAATGACTTAGCAACAAGCGGCTCGATACCCTGTTTAAACTTAACGTTTGACGAATAGGTTTTGCCAGTATGAATCGGTTTTTCATCGACTTCCATCGCTTTAGTATCCACGTTGCGTCGGACTAAGTTAGAGCGCAGGATGTCGAGCATTTGGTTTATTTGAAAGTCATCTTCGGCTTTAAGCGTGACCACCTCACCGCTCAGTGAAAAGCTTGCTTGTTTACCACGAAAATCGAAGCGGGTGGCCAATTCTCTGGTGGAGTTTTCCACCGCGTTACGAACTTCGGTAATTTCTATTTCAGAGACAACATCAAATGAAGGCATAATACATAATCCAATAAAATTTTTATTGATATTAACAGCTTTGAGCAGCATAACGCCATCGGCAATCGGTTATTTATCAGATTAAATAGCGGTTAGTTGACCTGCATAGCCGGGAAATGTGAACCCTTTCGAGCGAAGCCAGTTAACGCCATCAAATTGAGATTCAGCAAGATAGGTTTTAATACTAAGATCACTACTAAGAAAGGCCTTTATACGCCAGCGTTTTAGCGCGGAGCGAGGCAAGACAATCACCTGATGAGTAAGTCCTTGGTCAATACATGCCTTATGAAACTCAAAAAAATAGTCGCAGCACTCTTCGGTGGTTAAACACCAATGGGAAATGTCGGCAATTAAAGCCCAGTGACGTGGTAAGCACAACGCTATCTCTTGATTAGACCTCAAGCAAAACCGTTGTGTCAGCGGAAAATCCCAAGAACGCGTGAGTTTAACCGCCAGCACACTCTCTTGAGCATTAATCAAGAAGCTTGGTTTATTGTTCACCATAATAACCTATCTCGACTCACATCGTGCCATTGAATCGCTGGTTCAATGGCGAAGTCAGGTATAGACACCAGTCGAAGGCAGGGTGCAACATTACCAAAGATTTAGGGTCTATGCTAAAGTGTCACCGCTAAATTAATGCGGCAGTTCGGGATCATTCCTTGAACAATAGATTGTAAATCTGCTAACCAGTTTGCATGGCTAGTCAGTGGTAATCATAACCACTGTGTGTTTTTTGTCCAGTTTTTAAAGGGATTTATTTGTGAAATTACTATTGGCTAAATTTTGGCATAACCCATTGCATTTTTTGCTTTATTTTTGCGCCGCGATAATGCTCTTTTCGGTGCTGTTTTTCACTCAACAGAGTGTGCCACAAGCGATTCCTAACAGTGACAAGATTGGCCATATTTTGGTGTTCTTTATTTTGGCCTTACTGCTGTTCAAATCTGTAGATTTTAATCGAGCGCGACAGATGGTGCTCTTGCTGAGCTACGGTATTGGCGTTGAGATTATTCAACATTTTATTCCCTATCGTTCCGGCAGTGTTGCTGATGTGATAGCCGATGCTGCCGGACTGCTATTATTTTATTTATTAACCACCAACACCACGCTGCGACTCAAGTTAAAAACGCCATGAAAACAAGCAGCGCAAATATCGCCATTATCGGAAATGGCGCAATCGGCCAGTTATGGGCGCATTACCTAACCTTGGCGGGACATCAAGTGACCCTTATTGGCCGCCGCGATGGCGCCGCAATACAAGCATACCAATTACAAACCTTGGCTGGTGATTCGCTATCTCAACCAATGCGTTATCTTGGCAGCAAACTACCCAAGTCGCCTGAACTGCTCATCGTGACTACTAAGGCTTATCAAGTGGCCGATGCATTAAACCCAATGTTAAGCCAGCTAGTACATTGCCCCATAGTTCTGATGCACAACGGCCTTGGCAGTGTCGAGCAACTGGCATTGAGCCCTTCGCATCAAGTGCTATTGGCCACAACCAGTCACGCCGCCCTTAAAAGCGAGCAAGGCATTGCCCATACAGGTAAAGGCCAAACAACATTAGGACGCTATCAAGGCATTGACCGTTGTAGCGCTCAATCGATTGTCGATTTACTAAATCACGCCCTACCCCTAGTGACATTAAGCGAAGATATTGAGGCTACACTGTGGCGAAAGCTAGCCATAAACTGCGTGATTAATCCCTTAACGGCGCTAAACAAGTGCACCAATGGGCAACTAAGTGACGCGCAATATCAGCCACAAATTGGCCGTATCATTACCGAGATTAGTCACTTAATGCAAGCAATGACGATTGATTTGGATGAAACATCATTGCATCAAACCATCGCGCAAGTAATCACCGATACGGCTAGAAATTACTCATCGATGCATCAGGATATAATCCATCAGCGCCCAACAGAAATTGAGCATATTAATGGCTATGTGGTGCGTAAAGGTCAAGAACATGGCATTGCGACACCTGAAAATGAAAAACTGTGGTTAGCCATAAAATCACTAACCAGTTTGTAATCTTGTCAGTTAAGGAATATACGACCAATAAAGCGCGGCACCTCCCGTCCTTTATCGCCTTAAATTAGAAATTGACCAATGAAAAAATCAGGGATGATTTTTTAGTATTTACCGCAGGTGACTGCAAGGATGCAGGAATTAGAGCGACGCACGATGCCAAAGCCGGGATGCGGATCAAATACGGTATTGAATAGGCAATTTATCATTTAAGAGCAGCGATAAATTTACGGGTCGCCTTTGCAAATAGCGTCCTTGCTATTTGTCCTTCGGACCAGCTAAAGCTGTCTTAAATTTTTCCAGAAAATTTAATCTTTTGGTTACTTTTCTTTAAGAAGCACAAATTGGTCTGGAACCAATTTGAACAGCACCAAGCTGGCCCGCAGGGTGAAATACACGGATGTATTTCATAAAGAAAAGTAACTGGTGTGCATGTGCCATACTCAATTAATGAGATAAAGTTAAGAAGCACATCAAAAAAATTCACTGAAGCTATAATTATTCGCTTAATTGACACGCATTATAAGCTAGACTGCACCAATAATATCGCGCCCCATTTCGCTGGAATTGATATTTTAAGGTTTCCTTGTTGCGGCTTATGGACACCATGATTAAGCAGATCGGTCACCTGTTGGCCCTTAGCAAGCGGCAGCGTCACGATATTATTAGCAGCTGAGTTATTTAACACCACCCAGATAGTTTGCCCCTGATAACTGCGCTTAAATCCATATATATCCCTGTCATCATCCACTAGCAAGGTTTTAAAGTCACCAAGGCGTAGCGCCGGGTGGCTATTTCGAATTGCAATCAGCTGCTGATAATGCTGTTTTAAGTTGGTGTTAATCGCTACTTTATCTGCTTTGGCAACAGGGCGTTGTGATCCGTCTGGCAGGTATCGTTCGTCCTGATACTCGATATCTGGCCATAACATTGGCTTGCGATCATCTGGATCGTTGCCGCCCCACATTCCCACTTCATCGCCGTAGTAAATCATCGGCGCGCCGACATAGCTCATCTGCAATATCGCAAATAACTTCTGTAACTGGATTTCGTCTTGATTTGGTTTGCGAACCAGATATTGAGGGTTATTAGCCGCCTGCGACAAATTAAAATATTTGCCCCAGTCACGGAAATTGCCGATGCCGCGGTTAACAATGTGCGAACCAATTCTATTGGCGTCATGGCTGCCAAATAAGTTTTGATTCACATAGGCGACCCCTGCCGGATAGAGGTTGCGCAATTGTTTGAGTTTTTGGTCGAACTCAGTGGCGCTAATTTTCATCGCCCCAGGATTAAACAAAAACTCGGCGGCGGTAAAGGCGAAGTTATAATTCATTTCGCCGTCAAACTCATCGCCTTGCATGTAAGGTTTGACCTTTTCAGGTTTGTCGACAATCTCCGCAGTCAGGTAAGCCTGAGGGTTAACGCTTTTTACCAGCTCGCGCCAGTCTTTCCAGAAGGCATGATCGACCATAAAGGCGACATCTAAGCGCCAGCCATCGATGCCGAATTCTATGCCGCGACCTTTTGGGTTCATCCAGCGTCTGGTGGCGTTAAAAATATAATCCTTGGGACCGGCGACTATACCTTTCTCATCTTCGCGAAATTCCGGCAGTGACTTGACGCCAAACCAGCCTTCGTAGTCAAAGGTGGTGCCCTTTTGGGCATCATCAAAGCTAAGTATGGTAAACCAGTCTTTATAGGGCGATTTTTGTTGATGCTGCTTTAGATTTTGAAAGGCAAAGCTGTTGATACCCATGTGGTTGAACACGCCGTCGAAGATGATTCTGATGTTACGCTGATGAGCCTGGTCGATCAGGGTTAATGCCAGCTCATCGGCCTTGGTCCACACCCAGCTTGCCGGATCTAACGGGTTTTCCTTGGCCATTAGCACGCGATCAGCTTGAGGATCAGGGCCAAAATTAGGATCGATATGATGATAGCTGGCACCATCATATTTATGGGCCGAGGGTGAATCGAACACCGGATTAAGATAGATTGCGCTAATGCCGAGATCCTTGAGGTAATCGAGCTTGTCGATCACCCCCTGCAAGTCACCGCCATAACGGCGGCGTAACATGTGTTTCCATAATTCCGGCTCGCCGTTGGCCTGCTCGTAAGGTTGTAACTGATACCAGTCACTGCCCCAGGGATGGATTTGCCACTGTTTTGGCAGCGCTACGGGATCTGCCCCCTGAATACTTTGTACGGTCGGGTTATTGCTGGGATCACCATCGCGAAAGCGTTCGGGGTAGATCTGATACCAAACCACTGATTTGGCCCATTGCGGCACAAATTCTTGTTGCTGTTGTTGTTTATGTTGTTTTTGTTGTTCAGCTGATTCTTCATGTGCCAGGCAGGTGCCAGACAGGATCGCTAACATCAGTGCGACTAATTTTGTTTTCATTTTTATTTACCTTGGAGATAACTATCAGTTAAGAAAAGTTGAGAAAATAAGCTAAATGGCAATGTATACCCCCGTTGGCCGGTGCTAGCCAGTTCACGGATGTTTATATTCACCTGTCATTAATGAGTATCTAAAAAGTCTTGATGGCTAGGTAAATTACTGACGGTTTTTCCAATAATGGTCTTTAAACTGGCCATCAGCTCATCGATTTGTTCCTGACTGAGGGTGTCAGCCATCGGATGGTAATCTTCTGGTATCAAGCCCTGACCTATCATGACTTGTTGCCAGGCTATTTCAGTGAAAAGATCATCTTGTTCTCGGAACACTTTGCCGCTCTCTTTAAACAGAGATATTTTACGTTGTAGCGACTCTGGGATATCCATGCGCTGGCAATGGCGCCAAAGAGGGCTGTCGTCGCGGCTGTTGAGCTTGTAATGGAGAATAATGAAGTCGCGGATATTCTCAAACTCAATTTTAGATTGATGGTTAAACTCAGATACTTCGGCTGACTTGATGCCATTGTGAGGAAAAAATTTGAGTAAACGAATGGCTGCCGTCTGAATTAGATGGATGCTAGTCGACTCAAGGGGCTCGAGAAAGCCACTCGATAGACCAATCGAGATAACATTCTTGCTCCATTGCTTACGCCGTCTGCCGGTACGAAATGGAATAATTCTTGGCTGGGCTAATGCGGGTGCATCCAAGTTTTGTCGTAATGTGTCGATCGCTTGCTCATCACTCATGAATTTACTCGAGTAAACCAGGCCGTTGCCTGTGCGATGCTGCAGTGGAATTCGCCAGCGCCAGCCGCAATCGTGGGCGATAGACTTGGTGTAAGGCTCAATTGGCTTAACCGATTCACAAGGCAGTGCAACGGCGCGATCACAGGGTAACCAGTGTGACCAATCTTCAAAGCCGGCATGCAGTGTTTTTTCAATCAGCAAGGCGGCCATTCCAGTGCAGTCAATAAATAAATCGCCATCGATTTTGTGGCCATTATCAAGCTCGATACTTTCAATAAAGCCTGTCTCATCATTTTGATTGACCTGCTTAACGATGCCTTCTATCCGCTTTACGCCGATATTTTCACTGAACTGGCGTAGAAACTTGGCATAAAGAGAGGCGTCAAAGTGATAGGCATAAGTGATCCCAGGCAGGCTGGTGCCCTTAATTTGATCAAGTTTGGCAAATTTATTTTGCTTGGCGCTTTGATAGTTGACTGAATAGTCCCAAAAACTTGATTTATTGCCTTGTTGTTGCTGCTTGACCCAAAAATGATGAAAATCGCAGAAAGGGAAGTTCTTGCCGATACCGCCAAAGGCATGCATGTAGCTATCCCCCCGCTTGTTCCAGTTTTCAAATTCAATACCGAGCTTAATGGTGCCCTCGGTTGCTTTGATAAAGTCTTTTTCACTGATACCCAGGGCATTGTTGAAATTGATGATTGGTGGGATAGTTGCTTCACCGACTCCGACAATGCCTATTGTTTCCGATTCAACCAGGGTAATCTTAATTGTTTTACCTAGTACTTTAGCTAACAAAGAAGCCGTTATCCATCCTGCGGTGCCGCCGCCAATGATCACGACATTATCGATTTTATCTTTATTCATAATGACTCCAAAAAATTAGCTGTTCATTATCGCTCGACATCCTAAACCTTTTTAGTCCTGAACATCGCCGCTCTAAAACATCTCGGCACTTGTTCCCTACAGTGCTCTATCGCACACATCCATGTGTGCGCCTGTTGCCGCGGCATTGCCGCCATGCGAAGCCATGGATGGCGCAGGTAGAGCGACGCATTTATCCATGGAAGGATACATTAGGGCAATGCAGTCAGCATATTGCCGAGGATGCTAAAGCCGAGATGGCGGTACTTAGACTTTGTCGGGAACAAAAAATCGACCCGTTCGTCCTGAACATAAAAGCCCTTGTAACATGATATTACAAGGGCTTTTCAGTGCTATTTCTATTTACTTATAAGTCGATTAAAACTTGTAGCTCATGCCCAACAGGTAGGTACGGCCATAGTCCTGATAATCGCGGATCTGTAGAGCATTTTCACCCTGTAAAGAGGTAAATGGTTCTTCGGTTAAGTTTTGCGCTTGCAGGAAGATTGATAATCCTTCTAGGCTTTCAACACCGGCTTCGGTAAAGTCATAACCGATTTGAGCATCAATAATGGTTTCGCCTTGAATGTCAACTTGTACCGTTGAGAAGCCTATGCCATATACATCGCCTTTAAAGTCACTACGCTTACGCACGCTGGTTCTGGCTTGGAACCCAGATTTTTCATAATAGAAGGTTAACGACTGAATTTCTTCAGACAGGCCTGGTAGTTTATATTCGTTACCATTCTGATCTTCAATATCTTGTTTCACACTCGTAAAACTGGCGACCAGACCAAAACCGTCTAAGCTCTCGCTAAACATATTAAAAGGTAATGCAACAGATAGCTCATAACCTTGCAAGGTGCCGCCACCGCCATTAACTTTACCTGAGCCTGTGCCTGTAGAGTTCGCAGGAATTAAGCCAGTCGCCGGATCCGCAACGCCGCTCATGTCTACGTCAAACTTGCCATCGAAAATCCAGCTGCTAAGATCTTTCCAGTAGTAGGCAACAGAGAAGTACCCTTCTTCGCTGAAGTAGTTCTCATAAGTGAGATCCAGACCGACTGATTCTTTAGGTTCTAAGCCTGGGTTACCACCGCCGATGCTCCAGTAATTACCATTTTCGTCGGGTCTTTGATTATAACTTGCGCTAACTGAGGCGTTCATTTCATCAAGACGGGCACGAGAGATGGTTTTTGCCGCGCCAAAACGCACCGTTTGTGTATCATCAACTTTTAATGACAAGTTCAGGCTTGGCAGTACATGAGAATAGCTGTGGCTAACGTCAGTTGGTGACGCAACGACTAAACCATCGACCATACCCGAAGCAGAACCTTGTGAACTCTGTTTGGTGTGGACATAGCGAACACCAACGTTACCCGTAAGTGGCATATCAGCAACATCCAGATCAAGATCGGCTTTGACAAATGCCGAGGTGATTTCCTCATTAACTTTCCAAGATCTGGTCGCATGATTAGGATCGGTTAAACTTTGCGCCAGCAATCCGTAGCGGCCATCGTCAATCATCGCTTTAGAGTCATAAGCGATCATCTCGCCCATGCCAATGAAGTCCAGTGAAACACTGCCCTCTCGATATTCTTCAGGAACAACCAGAGTGCCAGGAAAAGCATCAATCGTCATGTAATAGCCTTCAGACTGCTTGCTTTTTTCGCGCTCGCGGTATGAAACACCATAGCTAATAGCTGATACAACTTCAGAGTCGATTATCTGAGTTGCTGCCAATTTTAACGCCGCTAATTCATCTTCGACACTTGGAGTATTTAAGAAGCCATCTTGCGCAGTATTTTCCAATGCCGTGCCGGTGATGTTGTACTTGTCGTTTAATGCACTGCTCCAGCCCCAAGTCAGCGGACCACCCAGTTGAATCAGGTTGTAGTCGCTATAATCTAATTCGTGAGAAAAGGTTGCGCCGGTGTTGCCGCCGTTAAATTCATAACCAATGTTATCTGCTACGCCTTCATTATCACCACGACCGGTGCCCGCGTATGATTCAAGACTCCAGACTTTACGCTCAACCTTTGAGTAACTGACGTCAAATTCGACAGTTAACGTATCGCTCACAGCATATTCGGTATTAAAACCAAGCGACAATAAGTCAGCTTTACGTTCTTCATAATCATTACGAACGACAACTCGCTGTCCTTGAGTGATCGCACTGGTTACGAAACCTGTTTCTGGGTCTATGGTCGCGGTATCTTCAGCGATAGAACCTTGGCCCCACGCGAATGGCACTTCGATACCACGTAAGATTTTAGTGTCTAAAAAATCGACATGTAGGGCATCGAAGGTCATTTTCAGGTTGTCTGTTGGCGCTAATTCAACCACCAACATTGCCGAGTCGCGATCTAAAGTCGAAGAACGAACGAATGGCTTGGCACCACCCAGAATAGACAATTCTTTGCCTTCATAGCTGAACCCCGGGTAACCCCAAGCGTTCCAGCGCTTTTCCTGGTTTGGTGATTTCATTGTTGAGTAAGCGAACGCGATACCTACTTTATCGTCGGCAAATTTATCCAGATATGAGAATGTGCCTCTAAAGCCACTGTTATCGCCGTCTGGGTTTAACTTGTCAAAACTGGTTTTTTCGAGCTGGCCGTTAAGCTGAATAACGCGGCCATCTTGTGACAATGGGTTGATGGTTTGCATGTCGATAACACCCGCGATACCTTCGCCTTCAAGCGATGCATCAGGTGTTTTATAAACGGTGACACCGCTCATTATTTCCGATGGGTAGAGGTCAAATTCAACGCCACGGTTGTCACTGATAGAAACTTGTTCACGACCATTTAAGGTGGTGCCACTTTCGTTTTCACCAAAACCACGAATACTTACTCGGCTGGCACGGCCATCAAGACGCTGTGCGGTAAGACCTGGCAGACGAGCAATAGACTCGGCAATTGATGAATCAGGGAGCTTGCCAATATCTTCAGCTGATAAAGCTTCAACAACGCTAGATGAATAGCGCTTAGTATTCATTGATGCAACGATGCTGCGGCGAAAGCCACTGACTTCAATCGTTTCAATCTCTTTATCTTTCGCTTGCTTCTTCGCTGCGTCATCTTCTGCAGCGTATACTGGCATGCTCAGCGCAATGCCACTAGACACGATGGCCAGCGTGATCAGACTCGGTTTAAATTTCGACATGTAGTTCTCCATCTATTATTAATTATCATGTGCCCTTTAATTAATGTCGGTCGTCAACATAAATTTTTAAGCTACCTTTATTGGATAGGGCGATACTACTCCCATGATGATTACCTAAACAACCTTATGCATACGTATTCAATGTCACAAGGTAACATTTTCGTTACATCTTTGCCGCTCTAAATTCGTCCAAAAAAGCCACCACCCAACTGTATGTCATTGTTTGGACTAGAAATAGTGCAATATGTCGCAAAACTGTTATTTACGGTTTTCTATGCATACGTATGCACACCTATTGAACTATTCTGCAAGGATAACGTATTCTGCTGACAACTTAAAAACTCAGCATGGTCAGGCGTTCTGATTGAGCAGCTAGCCATGGCATGAGTCGCAATAAAAGATTGAGGTCAAGATGAAACAAGTTCCTTGGTGGCAAGGTGCCGTGATTTACCAAGTGTATCCACGCAGCTTTATGGATTCAAATAACGATGGCATTGGCGATCTTGCTGGCATCATTAATAAATTTGACTATATAGAGCGACTCGGTGTCGATGCAGTATGGATTTCCCCCTTCTTCAAATCCCCAATGAAGGACTTTGGTTATGACATTAGCGACTATTGCGATGTCGATCCCCTGTTTGGTAACATCGATGATTTCGACCGACTCATCATGCGGGCCAATCAAGCAGATATTAAAATTATTATCGACCAGGTATTGAGTCACACCTCTGACCTTCATCCTTGGTTTGAAGAGTCTAAGCAAGATAAGAGCAACGCCAAGGCCGACTGGTATGTCTGGGCCGACGCTAAGCCAGATGGCACGGCGCCCAATAACTGGATGTCGATTTTTGGTGGTACTGCATGGCAATGGGAACCGCGTCGCGGCCAATATTTCCTACATAATTTTTTGACCAGTCAACCCGATTTAAACTTCCACAACCCACATGTACGTGCTGCGGTGCTCAAAAACGTCAAGTTTTGGCTCGACAAAGGCGTCGGCGGATTCCGCCTCGATGCAATTAATTTCTGCTTCCACGACAAGCAATTAAGAGATAATCCGGCCAAACCCGCCAGCGAACGCACTGGTCGTGGATTTAGCGAAGATAATCCGTATGCCTACCAGTATCATTATTACAATAATACCCAGCCTGAAAACCTCGGTTTCATGGAAGAGTTGCGTCAATTATTTAATCAATACGACGATGTGGTATCACTCGGTGAAGTATCTTCTGAAGACTCACTAAAAGACATGGCGCTCTATACCCATGGTGATAAACGCCTCAATATGGCCTATAGCTTCGAGCTATTAACCGATGATTTTTCGGCGCAATACATCAAAGACACTGTGTCATCACTGGAAACGCAGATGAGTGATGGCTGGCCTTGTTGGGCGATTAGCAACCATGACGTACAACGCGTGATGACCCGTTGGGGCGGTGATAATCCATCGCCACAGTTGTCTAAGATGCTAACCGCCATGCTAGGTTCATTGCGTGGCAGCATCTGTAGCTATCAAGGTGAAGAGCTGGGCCTTGGCGAAAGTGAAGTGACTTTTGAACAGCTACAAGATCCGTTTGGCATCACCTTCTGGCCACAGTTCAAAGGCCGCGATGGCTGCCGCACCCCGATGCCGTGGGTTAAAGAGGCGCCACACGGCGGCTTTTCAAGCGTCACGCCATGGCTACCGGTATCACAAGCACATCGCAACTTAGCAATCGACCAACAAGATGAACAGCCAGACTCAGTACTCAATAGCTATCGCGCCTTCATGAAATGGCGTAAACAATATCCAGCATTAGTACATGGTGAGATCACCTTCGTCGACGGACCAGACAATGTATTGTGCTTTGTGCGCAGTGCCTTGGTCGATGGCATAGCTCAAAAAATATTCGCGGCATTTAATTTTAATAACCATGGGATTGTCGTACCCTCTTTTGGTGAGGTGGTTAACTACCTTGACGCCTCGCCTTTTTTAATTGATGCTAGTGCGCAGACAAAAGACACGGCGCATATCGATGTGCCGCCCTTTAGTGGATTTTACGCGCTAATCAAATAATACGCCCCACAAAACCTCCACTTTTATACCAAGTGGAGGTTTTTGTTATAAAAACAACAATAGGAATCCCCATGGCAACGTTTAACCCAGCGGACACTACGCAAGCAGGCGCTAGCGAACAACCCAGAAATTATACTTTCGCACTGACCAGCCTTACCTCATTATTTTTCATGTGGGGCTTTATTACTTGCCTCAATGACATCCTTATTCCCCACCTAAAGAATGTATTCTCGCTTAGTTATACCCAAGCGATGTTAATCCAGTTTTGCTTCTTTGGTGCCTACTTTATTGTGTCGCTGCCTGCTGGCATTCTGGTCAAGCGCGTGGGCTACAAACGCGGTATTGTCACCGGTCTCACGGTGGCTAGCATCGGCTGTGCCCTGTTCTACCCAGCCGCTGCATTGCAACGCTATGAGTTATTCTTAGCCGCTCTTTTTGTGCTGGCGTCAGGCATCACTCTGCTTCAGGTCGCGGCCAACCCATACGTTACGGCGCTCGGTAAAAAAGAAACTGCCGCCAGTCGTTTAAATATGACTCAGGCATTTAACGCCCTTGGCACCACCGTAGCGCCGTATTTAGGCGCGTTGCTGATTCTCTCTGGTGTGGTCATCGAGGCAAGTGCCATGACAGATGCTCAGCGATTAGCCGAAGCACAAGCGGTGCAGTTTCCTTACATCATGCTATCGGTCGCGCTGTTAGTCTTAGCAGCGATTTTTAGCGCGCTAAAATTGCCAACCATCGCCACTATTGAAGCGGTAAATCAAGACCAACAAGGCAGTGCATGGCACCATAGCCACTTAGTCCTTGGCGCACTGGCCATCTTTGTTTATGTCGGCGCTGAAGTATCGATTGGCAGCTTCTTGATTAACTTCCTCGGTGAAGACCACATCATGGGCTTTGACGAGTCTCAAGCCGCTAAATACATTGGTTGGTACTGGGGCGGCGCCATGGTCGGTCGTTTTACCGGCTCGCTAGTGATGCAAAAGATAGCAGCAGGTAAAGTCCTGGCGTTTAATGCACTGCTTGCTTGCGCCCTCGTGCTAGTCGCAATCTTTAGCCAAGGTAGCCTCGCGATGTGGGCGATTCTCTTAGTGGGATTGTGTAACTCAATTATGTTCCCGACTATTTTCAGCCTTGGTTTAGCCCAACTTGGTCACCTAACCAGTCAAGGTTCAGGCATTTTATGCCTCGCCATTGTTGGTGGTGCCATTATTCCTTTATTACAAGGGGTACTGGCCGATACGCTAGGTGTGCAACTCGCCTTTATACTGCCGAGTATTTGTTACCTTTACATCGCTTATTATGGGCTTAAGGGCAGCGTACCAAAGACAGATTAGTCTATTGTTCTGACCGTGGAATAAAGCCGCAGACGCGGCTTTTGATGACAAACATATAATTTAAATCGTTTGTCCGTTATTATTAGCATTCCTTTACTGACAAGTGCCGCACTCGATGATGAAAAACAAAGCCACTTCTTTTGATATTGCCTATCAGGCAGGTGTTTCACAATCGACGGTCTCGCGGGCATTAAGTGGTTCACCACTGGTGAGTGAGGAAACACGGTCAAAGATTAAAGCTATCGCCAAAGAACTCAATTATAAGGTCGATAAAAACGCCAGTAATCTGCGCACCCAAAGTAGCAACACCATTGCCCTGCTGCTGTTTGAAGATCCCTGTGGCGACAATGCCAACATCAACCCATTTTTTCTCTCGATGCTTGGCAGTATCACGCGAGCTTGTGCCAACGCCAATTACGATTTATTGGTCTCATTCCAACAGATGGAGAGTGACTGGCATGCAGATTTTGAAGATTGCCATAAGGCCGATGGCATTATCTTGCTCGGTTATGGCGATTATTCCAGCTATGAAGAGAAGCTCAATCAGCTTATCGAACAACAGACTCATTTTGTGATGTGGGGCGCGCCCACGCATGGAATTAATACCGTATCTGTTAGTTGTGATAATCAGCAAGGAGGCTTTGATATTACCCAATACCTGTTGTCGCTTGGCCGAAAAAAGTTTGCCTTCATTGGTCAAGCCACCTCAGATAGCCCTGAATTTTTGCTACGTTATCGCGGGCATTGTAACGCCCTAATACAGGCAGGTATTGACATCGATAACAGCCACCAGCTCGATTCTGACTTTACCGAACAATCAGGCTACCAAGCGGCGCTAACCTTACTCAACAACAAACAAGACATCGATGCCATCGTAACCGCTAGTGACATGATCGCAATAGGCGTGATCAAGGCACTAAAAGAGCAAGGACTGGCGGTACCACAAGATATTGCGGTGGTTGGTTATGACGACATCTCTATCGCCCGATTTACTTCACCACCGTTGACGACAGTGCGTCAAGACACCAATTTAGCCGGTGAGCTATTGGTCAACAACCTCGTCAGACTAATCGCTGGCGACAAGGTTGAAGCCAGCGTGATGCCCGCAAAAATTGTGGTGCGCGAGTCTTGCGGCTGCTAATGTTTTACATAGTTTAAAGCCCGAACAATTGATCCACTTTGGTGATAATCGGATCGGCGCCAAAGCTATGGTTCGATAACACAACGACGGTGTAACCACTGTCCAAATACATGTTGAGCTGCGAGCTAACGCCAGGAAATGAGCCGTTGTGACCAACAACCCGCTGCTGTTGTTGCTGCCAAATGCCAAAACCAAAGCCATAGCGCGTCGAATTAAACTGCTTTTTAATCGTCAAGGCTTGCGTGGTCAACTGCTTGTTGAGTAATTTGTAGTCGAGCAATGCACGCGAAAACTGATACAAGTCTTTAACCGTCGAATAACCACCACCCGCCGGCCCACCTTTTTTGTCATGAATAAACAAATTGTTACGCCATGACTGCGCCTTGCCATAATAAGAATAACCTATCGCCGCATTGCTCACTGGAAACTGCAGATCTAGGCTCGCTGTATCGCTCATGCCAGCCACGTCATAGATATTTTTCTTAATATACTGGTCATAGTGTTGACCGCTAATTCTCTCGATCACCAAACCAAGTATCAACATGCCGTCATTACTGTAGCGATAGTTTGTGCCAGGCGTAAAATTAAGCTCCACTTGGCTCAGCGCCTGCTCACAATCAGCAATCGACTTGACAACCGACACCTCGCCTTGCTCACAACTCAAGCGCCCAATGCCAGAGCTGTGGGACAACAGGTGCTGGATTTGAATCTGTGAAAATCGCTTATCCAGACCCTCTACAGCCAACACAGTAGCTAGGTAATCATCGAGTTTGAGTTTTCCATCCTGTACCAGTCTTAAGATAGCGACACTGGTGAACATCTTATTCATTGAGCCCAAGTTGAACCGCGTATCGATGTTGTTTGCCACCCCAAAACGTTTACTGGCCAGGCCTGTCGCTTTAGCCACTAACACCTGGTCTCCCTTTGCCACCAGCACCGCACCGGAAAACGTACCCGCCGCGCTTAATTTGTCGATGTAATGGCCTAGTTTTTGCGCCGCTCCGGCGTCGTCAAATGAACTCGGCGCTGCTAACCCGCTTGGTGCATCGGTGGTATTTAACCGGATCCGGCTAATTTTATGCGGTGCTTGCTCGGTGAGTGACAAACTCAGGCTATACCACAGCTCGGTATTTTTAGATTTGACCAATACGTTGCTATCGATAGACGATGGCCCATTGTCCACCACCACGATTGAGTGAAAATCTAAACCACCATGAAAATGACTCTCGGCGGCTAAATAGTTGCTGTAGCGATCGAGTCCGAGATTATCTCGATTCTGCTGCGAAATATTGCGATCGGTAAAGCGCTTAATCTCCTGATAATCTTGCGAAGTGAGCGCCGTGATCAGTTCATTGGCGATATGTTTTGACACCTTAAGGTGGTTGGCGTTATTGGCCATGGCACTAGCACCATAAAGCGATAATATCAGTAATGCACAAGTTAATTTAAAACGATACAATGTGATTTTCCTTTTGTTTAAATTCAGTGTCATCAATATTGTCGTTATTAGCGCGCTTGCCAATGATAAAAACAGTATTTTTTTGTGATGAATTTGTTAGGGTCACGTTTTTAAAGGGTTTTAGCTTGGTTAGTCAATTATCGCTGGATCAATTATCGCAATCAATTTTCTGCATTGACCGTTATATTGTCGATCCAAAGAAGGGCACTATTTGTGTCGGCGGGCAGCAATTTACCATCGAGCCAAAAGCCATGAGTGTGCTGTTGGTATTAGCCGCAAGCCCTGGTGAAGTGATTGATCAGGAGACGATATTTTCTCAGGTGTGGCCAACATCAATATTTAGCCCCGGGTCAATCAGGCGATGTATTGGTATCTTACGAAAAATACTGGGGGATTCGAGCAATGACCTTATCATTACCCACCCCAAAAAAGGCTATCGCTTAAACGCTAAAGTATCAGTGGTTAGCAAAGCGTCAGCGCCCGTTAAAATTCGCCTCGCCATCGCCGCGAGCATATTATTACTCCTAGCGATAGTATTTTCCTTTGGCTCACCGAGTCAGCACACCGAGCAATTTGATATCGTCGAGATGGTGCCGATCACCGCTACCCAAAGCGATGATTTCAACCCGCAGTTTTCCCCCACCGGTGACAAGATAGCATTTATCCGCATTGGCGCAGCGCAACAGAGACAACTTTGGATCAGCGAATTAGCCAGCCAGCAAGAATATCAGCTTAGTCATATCGCCGGACATATCAGCCAATATAGCTGGTCACCCGATGGTCGCTCAATTATTTTTAGCGCTTACA
>Ga0209292_1001201_pt1 | contig 32100 bp, 26 predicted proteins | sample GOMGulsemesocosm_2_FD_184634 | JGI IMG/M metagenome (GOLD analysis project Ga0209292, IMG submission 184634) | Methane-oxidizing microbial communities from mesocosms in the Gulf of Mexico - GOM9C Gulf of Mexico (SPAdes) (version 2) | ecosystem: Environmental > Aquatic > Marine > Cold seeps... | reverse complement strand
CCCATTTTCCTGGGTTTAAATGATTCATTGTGATCTAATACGTTTATTATAATAAACGTATTAGATCACAGGTACATTAACAATAATAGACTTGTGTAGAAGAGATAGACCACCGTCCATGGTGGCACAGATTTTTAGTTCCAGACAAAACCTAAGTACCACCATCCATGGCGGCATTTACTGAGCATCAAGGAAACGTTCGGCATCAAGTGCAGCCATACAGCCACTACCGGCTGATGTGATGGCTTGACGGTAATGTTGGTCGAAGACATCCCCTGCGGCGAAAATGCCTTCAATGGACGTTTGAGTCGCATTGCCAGCCAGTCCTGATTGGATCTTAAGGTAACCGTTGTCCATTTCTAGTTGGCCTTCAAATATTCCAGTGTTTGGCTGGTGGCCAATAGCAATGAATACGCCATCGACAGCTAATTCGCTATCAGTATTGCCGTTGGTACCAGTTAGCTTTAAGCCAGTAACACCCATTTGATCGCCAACCACTTGCTCAAGTGTTGAATTGACGTGTAACTCGATATTGCCATTGGCAACTTTATCCATCAGACGGTCGATCAGGATTTTCTCGCTGCGGAAAGTATCACGGCGGTGCACCAAGTGAACTTTAGAAGCAATGTTTGCTAGATAAAGCGCTTCTTCTACAGCGGTATTACCACCACCGACCACGGCAACTTCTTTACCACGGTAGAAGAAACCATCACAAGTGGCACAGGCTGATACACCACGGCCCATGAATTCTTCTTCTGAAGGCAAACCAAGGTACTTCGCTGACGCGCCAGTACAGATAATAACGGCATCAGCCGTATAAGTAGTATTGTCACCAAATAGGCTAAAAGGGCGTTGTGAGAAGTCGACCTTATTGATGTGGTCGAAGATAATCTCAGTTTCAAATTTCTCGGCGTGTTCTTTCATCCGGTCCATTAACGCAGGGCCGGTAAGATCATTGGCATCGCCAGGCCAGTTTTCCACTTCAGTTGTGGTCGTTAGTTGGCCACCTTGCTGAATACCCGTCACTAGTACAGGTTTTAAATTAGCACGTGCCGCATAAACCGCTGCGGTGTAACCGGCAGGGCCTGAGCCTAAAATCAATAGTTCGCAATGTTTGGTATCAGTCATGATGGGTCCTAGAATTTTGATTGGTTCTTTGGATGCACAATATAAAGATTGCTGGAGGCAAGCACAAGACAATTTAGCACTAAGATCAGCATTGCCGAATATTTAGCGCAATTGAAATAAAAAAGGGAAAGCAATATGCTTTCCCTTTTTATTTACTCAATCTAAAATATTTATATCACATCGCTAATAAGTCGATGGGGTAATAGTTTTGATTAAGCTTCAAGTGCAACTTCTGGTGCAACGTACTCAAGACCGTGTGCTACAGCAACACTTTCGCAAGTTACTTTACCAGCCATTACGTTTAGACCATTTAGGAAGTCTTTATCGCTAGCTAATGCTGCTTTGTAACCTTGGTTTGCCAATTTAATGATGTATGGCAAGGTTGCATTGTTTAATGCGAAGGTTGAAGTGCGTGGCACTGCGCCAGGCATGTTAGCTACACAGTAATGAACGACTTCATCAACGATGAAGGTAGGATCTTGGTGAGTAGTAGCATGAGAAGTTTCGATACAACCACCCTGATCGATAGCAACATCAACAATAGCAGAACCCGCTTTCATGTTTTTGATGTGTTCTTTGGTTACTAATTTAGGAGCCGCAGCACCAGGAATTAGTACGCCACCGATAACAAGATCAGCTGCTAGCACAGCTTGCTCTAGGGCATCAGCTGTTGAGTAAAGTACTTTAGCTGTGTTGCCAAACTGAATGTTTAAGCGACGTAGCGTATCGATGCTACGATCTAAGATTGTTACTTCAGCACCAAGGCCAATTGCCATTTGCGCGGCATTGTTACCAACCATGCCACCACCAATAACAACAACTTTAGCAGGCTCAACACCTGGTACACCACCTAGTAACATGCCACAGCCAGCATTAGATTTTTCTAACGCTTGAGCGCCGGCTTGAATAGACATACGGCCAGCTACTTCAGACATTGGCGCTAATAGTGGTAAACCACCATTGCGGTCGGTTACTGTTTCGTAAGCGATACAGATAGCTTTTGAATCGATAAGATCTTGAGTTTGAGCTAAGTCAGGTGCCAAGTGAAGGTAAGTAAATAAGATTTGACCTTCGCGTAACATCGCACGCTCAACGGCTAGTGGCTCTTTTACTTTAACAATCATTTCTGCTTTAGCAAAAACGCTAGCAGCATCATCTTCGATTGCTGCACCAGCATCGATATAATCTTGGTCAGTGAAACCAATACCTGAACCAGCTAGAGTCTGCACAATAACATTGTGACCATGTTGAACTAGTTCACGCACACTTGCTGGAACCATACCGACACGATATTCATGATTTTTAATTTCTTTAGGGACACCGATAAGCATAATGACTACCTTTTGTTGTTTTTGGATGTTTAAAAAGTAAATCTAGTATAGAAGATTTTTTTAGGATGTATCATCTGTAGTTTCGACATTACTAGCATAAAATGCTAACATTTAACTCCACGAAAGATAATTATCCAATGGTAATACCAATGAGCCAGTCAATAGTGCTAGATCGGATTGATCGCAACATTTTAATTGAATTACAAATCAACGGCCGGATCTCAAATGTTGAATTGGCCAAACGGGTCGGTTTAAGTCCGACCCCTTGCCTTGAACGGGTTAAACGACTAGAAAAGCAGCGGGTGATAAAGTCTTATACCGCTTTGTTAGATCCTGAGCTACTTAATGCGTCTTTATTGGTATATGTTGAAATACGGCTAAATCGTAGCAGCGCTGATGTTTTTGACCGGTTTAACGAAGCAGTTAATCAGCTAGACGAAATATTAGAGTGCCATTTGGTGTCTGGCGATTTTGATTATTTACTAAAAACGCGGGTAGCAGACATGTCCACTTATCGCAAAGTACTTAACCAAACCTTGTTATCCTTGCCCGATATTAAAGACTCACGAACTTATGTCGTGATGGAAGAGGTTAAATATTCAACCAAAATTGCGATTGCAAATTAACTTACTTCCCCACAATTGAGGGTTATCTAGAGCTTGATCATGCAATGTACGTTAAACTTAGCATTTAAAACCGATAGCGTGGCCTTTGGTCGTCAAATTTTGTAAGCTGAACAATTGTTTTTAGGGAGAAATTACTTTTGGCCGCCGAAAATCCAGTGCAAGTGACAGTAGCAGAGAACATGGAACAACAAGGATCTAAAGTTAGTGGGACGCAGAGGTTGCTTGAAGCGGCTATTGTAACGTCGACACTTTTATCATTATATTTATTATTGGCGCTTTATAGTTTTGACCGTGCCGATGCCGGATGGACTCAAACTGCTGTTAGTGGCACCGCTGCCAATTGGATGGGGCATACTGGGGCTTATTTAGCTGATGTCTTGCTGTTTTGTGTTGGTTACCTCGCCTATTTATGCCCATTTTTGCTGGCCGGTTTAGGTTATGTCCTTTTCAAAGCTCATCATAAGTTACGCGCGATCGATTATTTTACGATGGGATTGCGTTTTGTCGGTTTCTTTTTAACCGTATTTGGTGTCTTGGCTACTGCCAGTATTAACTTTGACAATATCTATAGTTTTTCTGGCGGCGGCGTCATTGGCGATATGGTTGCTCAGGCGATGTTACCCAACTTTAATTTTTTGGGCACCACTTTATTATTGGTCTGTTTTATTGCTACCGGTTTGACTCTAATGACGGGCATTGGTTGGATGCAATTGGCTGAAACAATCGGTCGTCATACTATTGCAGCCTGTCGTTGGATTGCCAATTTGCCGCAACTAATAACTCGCCTTACGAATCGAGATCAAAATGATGTAGTCGACGATCCACAAGCCCAGTTAACCGATGATAATGAGCTTGCGCAGGTTAGCGAGGTAAATGAACCTACCTTTGACTTAGACACTAATGTCACCCTTATTAAAGATGATTCACCCGAACCAGTTGTAACGACAGCAAAGGTTATTAAGATGCAGCCTAAAGCTGTACCTGCGGTAATTGAACCACAAGATGATGATAGCCCTGAAATCGACTTCTCGCCATACCAGCGTCCTGATTGTGAGCTCGATACTGATACTAATGCCGACCAAGAGATCGTAGCGCAAAGCTCAACAGAGCAACTAAGTGCTGCTATTTCAGCGATTCAACCCAAAGTGATTACTGAGCAAGTCAGCGAAGAAACAGCCGAAAATCCAATCATGGGTTTGTTGCCGCCACTGAGTTTGCTCGATAATGCCAAGAAGACTTTTGCACCTATTGCACAGGAAGATCTCGACCGGGTATCGCGCTTAGTCGAAGAGAAACTATTAGACTTTAATGTCATTGCTACTGTGGTTGACGTTTATCCTGGGCCCGTTATTACTCGGTTTGAACTCGACTTAGCGCCAGGCATTAAAGTAAGTAAAATATCTGGGTTGTCAAAAGATTTAGCGCGTTCGTTATCAGCGTTAAGTGTCCGAATCGTGGAAGTTATTCCTGGCAAAAGTGTGATTGGACTTGAAATCCCTAATGAGCACCGCGAAACGGTATATTTACGTGAGAATTTAAGCAGCGAAAATTTTGCCAATGCTAGCTCAGCATTAACCATGGTACTAGGTAAAGATATTTCTGGCGCCCCTGTGGTCGTAGATTTAGGCAAGATGCCGCATTTATTGGTGGCAGGTACCACGGGTTCTGGTAAGTCAGTTGGGGTTAATGCGATGATCTTATCATTGCTCTATAAGTCGACCCCAGAGCAAGTGCGCATGATCATGATTGATCCAAAAATGCTCGAACTTTCGGTGTATGAAGGCATCCCACATCTATTGTCCGAAGTGGTTACCGACATGAAAGAAGCAGCCAATGCCTTGCGTTGGTGTGTTGGGGAAATGGAACGTCGTTACAAAATAATGTCGGCGGTTGGGGTTCGTAACTTAAAAGGCTATAACGCTAAAATTGATAAAGCCCGAGCCGACGGTACGCCATTAGTTGACCCATTATGGAAAGCGGGAGACAGCATGGATCCGACAGCACCAGAGCTTGAAAATTTACCGAGTATAGTGGTTATTGTCGATGAATTTGCCGACATGATTATGATTGTTGGCAAGAAAGTTGAAGAACTGATTGCCCGGATCGCGCAAAAAGCTCGTGCTGCTGGCATCCACCTTATTTTGGCGACTCAGCGACCTTCAGTCGATGTTATTACTGGCTTGATAAAAGCCAATATACCAACCCGTATTGCGTTTCAAGTGTCATCAAGAATTGATTCGCGGACCATTTTAGATCAGCAAGGCGCCGAGCAGTTACTTGGCATGGGTGATATGTTGTATTTGCCTCCGGGTACCGGAGTACCAACCCGAGTGCACGGTGCATTTGTCGATGATCATGAAGTGCATAAGGTCGTTGCCGACTGGAAAAAACGCGGTAAACCGAACTATATAGAGGCAATATTGTCTGGAGAGAGTAACGATTCAATTTTATTGCCCGGAGAAGCGGCCGAGGGTGATGAAGAAAATGATGAGTTTTATGACGACGCGGTGGCTTTTGTTACCGAAACACGTCGGGGATCAATCTCGAGTGTGCAACGAAAGTTTAAAATCGGTTATAACAGAGCCGCCAGATTAATTGAACAAATGGAAGCTTCTGGAGTGGTTAGTTCACCAGGACATAATGGGCTGCGTGAAGTTTTGGCTCCTCCAGCGCCTAAAATGTAGATGCTAAGGACAAGCAGGGTATTTATAGGATGAAGATGTACAAAAAATTAGGGTTTATCAGCGTATTTTTAATGACGCTAGCACTGTCTACTCAAGCGACACAGCCATCAGGTTTAGTCATTGAAAAACAGCTCGACTTAACGACACAACAACCGACAGCATTGATAACACTTCGTCAAAAACTTAAGCAGTTCGCGCAGTTTTCCGCTCAATTTGAGCAACGAGTTTTTGATATTAAAGGTCAGCAGATCCAGTTAAGCAAAGGAGAGTTGCAGGTAAAACAACCCAATCAATTTCGCTGGCAAACTTATGAACCAGATCAAAATCTGATTGTTTCTGATGGTCAAGCGGTATGGATTTATAACGCTTTTGTTGAACAAGTAACGGCAATGGAACTTAATAAAACGGTTCAGCAATCACCATTATGGCTAATCGCCAATCAAAGCGATCAAGCATGGTCACAGTTTTCTATCACCAATAGTGAGCAAGGCTATTCAATTGTGCCTAATGACAAGAACAGTTTAACCAAGCAGATTATTATTCGATTTAATGGCGATATCATCAGTCAACTTATCATTGAAGATACTCAAGGCCAAAGTAGCGAATTTAATCTCAGCGACTTTAATTCAAGCCCAGAACTAGCGAGCGATTTATTTATATTCAAATTGCCTGAGGGTGTTGATTTTGACGACCAAAGAGAGGTTAAATAAGCTGTCGTGACTTCATTATCTTTTGACTTTGCTCCAAATTTTGAACCACTGGCCGCTCGAATGCGTCCCCGCACTATTGAGCAATATATTGGGCAGGACCACATTCTTGGGCCTGCTAAACCGCTACGATTAGCGTTAGAGGCTGGCCGAGCGCATTCAATGATTTTGTGGGGGCCGCCCGGTACAGGTAAAACAACCTTGGCTGAGTTAGTTGCCAATTATGTTGATGCTCATGTTGAACGAATTTCGGCGGTGACTTCCGGGGTTAAAGAGATCCGCAAAGCGATCGAAAATGCCAAGGAAGTGGCCAGCGCACAGTCGCGTCGAACTTTGTTATTTGTCGATGAGGTACATCGCTTTAATAAGGGGCAGCAAGACGCTTTTTTGCCTTATATTGAAGACGGCACAGTCATATTTGTCGGCGCTACGACAGAAAATCCTTCATTCCAACTTAACAACGCTTTGTTATCACGGGCGCGGGTTTATTTACTCAATAAATTAGACAACCAAGACATTATTGCTTTGATTGCACAAGCACTGAGCGATACTGAACGTGGGCTTGGGCAGCAATCAATAACCATGGCGCCAGAAGTGGCTAATGCTTTGGCTAATATAGTGCAAGGCGATGCGCGTATGGCCTTAAATTACCTTGAGCTATTAAGTGATATGCTTAGTGAACCTGAGCAAGAAATCACCCTCGATATGCTGACTCAAGTTTGTGGTGCCAAGGTCAGTCAGTTCGATAACAAAGGTGATTTATATTACGACTTGATTTCGGCTTTGCATAAATCGATTCGAGGATCATCACCCGATGGGGCACTTTATTGGTTTTGCCGGATGTTAGCAGTAGGCGCTGACCCACTCTATGTTGGTCGGCGTTTGTTGGCGATAGCCTCAGAAGATATTGGCAACGCCGATCCTAAAGCAATGCAAATAGCCTTATCAGCATGGGATTGCTTTCATCGGGTTGGTCCTGCTGAAGGGGAGCGAGCATTGGCACAAGCGGTGATTTATTTAGCGTGTGCCCCCAAAAGCAATGCGGTGTATAGCGCTTTTAACCAAATGAAAGCGCTGGTGGCCCAGCAGCAAGACTTTGAGGTACCCAATCATTTACGCAATGCGCCGACTAATTTAATGCAAGAGTTAGGTTATGGTAGCGAATATCGCTATGCCCATGATGAGCCTAATGCTTTTGCTGCGGGCGAGAGTTATTTGCCGCCCGAATTAGACGAATTACGGCTCTATCAGCCGACAAATCGTGGCCTTGAAGCGAAAATTACTGAAAAGCTTAATTATCTTGAGCAACTTAATCGAACCAGTGGTAAAAAAAGATATTGAACACCACTGGCTTGACTACAATTAATTTAGGGTAACACTAGAAAAACAATGAATAATTTATTGATGATCGCGGTTGGAGGGGCTTGTGGTGCGCTGACTAGGTATGGATTTGCACAATTAGCAATTAACCTGTTTGGTAAAGGCTTTCCTTTTGGTACACTTATCGTCAATTTTGTTGGCTCATTATTTATGGGGTTACTTTTTGGTCTGGTTGAGGCTGAACATGTAGTGCCAGAAGCACGAATGGCATTAGGGATTGGCTTTTTGGGGGCGTTAACGACCTTTTCAACATTTTCTCTTGATACTGTGCTGTTGATCCAGCAGGGCGACTTTACTAAGGCGATGCTTAATATCATGTTAAATGTCGGCTTAAGCCTTGGTGCGGCTTTCATTGGTATTACATTGGTTGCAAAAGGCTAATCGAACGCGGCTAACCCGCAGACTTCATCGACATATACCCGCTTCATTGATTATGGGTATATATTGTCATAAACTTATTATTCGGAATACACATGTTAGACGCTAAATACCTTAGAAATGAATTAGAACAAACTGCACAGCGACTGCAAGCGCGCGGTTATCAATTAGACACGGCTCAGTTGGCCAAATTAGAAGAACGTCGCAAGTTATTGCAAGTATCGACCCAAGAGTTGCAAGCAGAGCGTAATGCGCGCTCTAAAAGCATTGGTCAAGCTAAAGGTCGCGGCGAAGACATTGCACCTTTGTTAGCTCAGGTTGGTGAATTAGGCGATCAGCTCGAGCAAGCTAAAGCGGAACTAGCCACTTTATTAGCTGACATCGATGCTATTGTGATGGGCATTCCAAACCTACCTGATAGTGATGTGCCTGTTGGCGCTGATGAAGATGACAACGTTGAAGTATCACGTTGGGGTCAGCCACGTGAATTTGATTTTGAGGTTAAAGATCATGCCGATCTTGGTGAAGCACTCGGCGGCATTGATTTTGCCGCAGCTGTTAAGTTATCGGGTTCGCGTTTTGTTGTCTTAAAGCAAAATGTTGCGCGGATGCACCGAGCTCTGGCGCAGTTCATGTTAGATCTTCATACTCAAGAGCACGGCTATATTGAAGCCTATGTGCCGTACCTAGTGAATGCCGATAGCTTGCGCGGCACTGGCCAGCTACCAAAATTTTCGGAAGATTTATTCCATACCAATCCGGCCAATGAAGAAGGTACTGGACTGATGCTAATCCCAACGGCAGAAGTACCATTAACGAACTTAATGCGCGATGAAATAGTTGATGAAGCTGCTTTGCCTGTTAAGTTTACTGCTCACACGCCATGTTTTAGAAGTGAAGCGGGTTCTTACGGTCGCGATATTAAGGGTCTTATTCGTCAACACCAGTTCGAAAAGGTTGAGCTGGTGCAATTGGTTAAGCCTGAAGACTCAAGTGCAGCATTAGAAGAACTGACAGGTAATGCTGAAAAAGTATTACAGTTACTTGAGTTGCCATACCGTAAAATGCTGTTATGTACCGGAGATATGGGCTTTACTGCTGCTAAGACTTACGATTTAGAAGTATGGTTGCCATCGCAAGATTGTTACCGTGAAATTTCTTCATGTAGTAATACTCGCGATTTCCAAGCGCGCCGAATGCAAGCAAGATTCCGTTCAAAATCAAGCAACAAGCCTGAATTACTGCATACCTTAAATGGTTCTGGTTTGGCAGTTGGTCGTACTTTGGTTGCTATTTTGGAAAATAACCAACAAGCCGATGGCAGCATTAGCGTTCCTGAAGTATTGCGTCCGTACATGGGAGGGTTGGCTGTTCTTAGCTAATTGGTACGATGAGAAATGACGAACAGTGGTTAAAATTATTGCTGTATCGAGCAATGATTATTATGTTCACCGGATTAATCTTTATCATTATGACCGATGCGTTCGTATTAATACTGAGAAATATCTAAAATTATTACGATAAAACAAAAATGCCGCTCATTATTATGAGCGGCATTTTTGTTAGCGGTTTTATTAGTGCTACTTAATGCCACCAATGCGCTCTGCGAGTTCTTTATAACGCTTCACGTCTGCGCTCTTAAATACCGGATTATCGTTATCATCGCCAGCATTCGATAACAGACTTTCACGAGCTAAGCGTTTGACGCGTGATTCTGTTATACCCAAAAACTCGGCTGCTGCCGAAACCGTTAAAACATCTTCCATGGTAATACTCCTTTTAAATTCAAATAATACTTAAACATATTTAGCTTAATTTCTCAATGGTTTTCTATGTCTACATTTAGGCTAAAGGCTGATATGACGTTAGTCAAATGTCAGCTTAGTATCAGAAAAAAATACGACTAAAACCTTATATCCCCTTTTTTAAGATGCTAAAATCTCGCCGCTTTCGCCGCCCGAGGCGATCGTCACAAATAAATCGTCCGATAATTTAGTTGGGGATATATTTATTTAGTAACGTAATGAAATAAATAGGAATTGTAGTGGATAGAGGTCAGTTTAGTTCAAAGTTTGGTTTTATTATGGCAGCAGCGGGTGCCGCTGTTGGCTTGGGCAATATCTGGGGGTTTCCGACCCAAGTGGCCAGTAATGGCGGTGCAGCGTTTGTGCTAGTTTATTTGATTTTAGCTTTTTGTCTGGCTTATCCAGCATTAATGGCTGAACTTATTGTCGGACGTGCCACCCGTCATAATGCGGTTATTGCATTGCCAATGTTAACCGATGTGCCGTTATTAAAATTAGGTGGAAAAGTAGTTGGTATTGCTGGTCTAATTACCGTGGCGGTGATCTTAAGCTTTTATGCCATTGTTGCTGGTTGGATGTTTGCTTCGGCGCTTGAGCCAGTATTAACCACACTTGGTTTTACTCAATATGGTCAATGGGTTTCAACGTTTGGGCTGAGCCGTAATATTGTGTTCACGGTATTGTTCATGGTAGCTACTGTGCTTATTATTTGTGGTGGGGTCCGCCAAGGCATTGAGCGTTGGTCAACACGGTTAATGCCAGCCTTGGTGGTAATTTTATTACTACTGATTGCTTATATGATGACATTGCCGGGCGCTCTTAAAGGGTTAGAGGTTTATTTAGTTCCTGATTTTAGTCAGGTATTCGATGGCGGGTTGTTAGTTAGTGCGCTAGGACAAGCATTTTTCTCCTTATCGTTAGGCGTTGGCTGTATGTTGATTTATGGCTCTTACATGTCGAGCAAAGAGAATATTGTTCAGGTTGGTGCTTGGGTGACGTTAATCGATGTTGGCTTGGCCTTTGTTGCTGGTCTGTTGATCATTCCGGCGATGTATGTGGCGCAACATTACGGCGTTGAAATCTTTGATCAAAATGGCCAGTTACTTGGCGGCGATACCTTAATATTTAAGGTTTTGCCGAGCTTGTTTGCTCAAATGGGCAGCATAGGTGTCTTTGTCGCCTTTGCGTTCTTTATGCTGATGTCATTAGCGGCGTTAACCTCGTCAATTTCATTGCTTGAGGTACCAGTGGCCTATGTGGTTGAAAGTCACAATGTTGAACGTAAAAAAGCCAGCTGGGGTATCGGTGCGCTAATCACAGCATTTAGTTTGATAATTGTTTTTAACTTTGAAGCATTATTTGGCTTAGTGATTGCGATTACCACTCGTTATAGTCAGCCCATTTTAGGCATCTTCTTTTGTGTGTATGCTGGCTGGGTGTGGCAGCGTAATAACGCGTTAACTGAAATAAAGAAAGGAAATGCCGGGGCCCAGCACAGTATATTTTGGGCAGTATGGCCTTGGTATGTACGTTTTGTATGTCCGGTATTTATTCTTGCGATGTTTATTCATTCGTTATAATCGCGATAATATAGTGTTTAGATGAGCAGATATGAAAAGCGAGTCTAACAGGACTCGTGTTGGTCTGTTAAGCGAATGATTATAACTTTAGTGACGTTTATGATGTGCTTTTAAGCTTGACCTTTTGCATTACCAGATACCTTTCTTTGCTTCGCCAAAGAAAGGTATCTCAAAGAAAGGCAATAAAGAACGGGAGTTGCCGCGCTTCAAAGGTGATACATGCATTAACAGACCTACATTATGCTCAATAGGACTGGCTTTTTTTGTGCAGCGTTATTTTTCAGCACGACCCATAAACTTTTTGTCGGTCGTATTTACTTTTACTTTCTCGCCGCTTGCGATGTATTCAGGAACTTGAACAACTAAGCCTGAAGATAACGTAGCAGGTTTAGTGCGGGCACTGGCCGATGCACCTTTAATAGACGGGTCTGTTTCTGTAATAACAAGTTCAACACTTGAAGGTAAAACTAGACCAACAGCAGCGCCATCAACCAAGACTACTTGAACACCTTGGGTTTCTTCATCAATAAATAGTACTTCGTCAGCAATGCTTTCTTGATTTAGGTTGTATGGGGTGTAATCTTCATTGTCCATAAATACCCATTCGTCACCATCAAGGTACGAAAACATTACGTCACGACGAACTAAGTCGGCTAATGTTAGCATATCGCTGTCTTTGAACGTTTCATCTACTTTTAGGCCAGAAACCACATCGTACATCCGCATTCGGTATAAGCTACCGCCAGCACGGCCTTGAGGCACCGAGCGTTCAATGTCTCGAATAACATAAACACTATTGTTGAATTCGATCGCGGTATTTTTCTTTACGTCACTCGCCTTAGGCATGATATTTTTTTTCCTTATTTTTGAAAGCTGGCACAAAGTAACATAGATCCGCACTGCCATTGCCACAATAATCGGTAAATGAGAATAATAGTTGATATTTTCATTACTAAGTTTGCAGTTGATATAGGGAAGGTGAGGGGTCTGTTACTGTCCATAAGTTAATGCTATTGGTCAAGACGTTATCGTGTTTGACCAATAATAGAATGTATTATACCCAAGCCACTTGAGAATGCAGGTTGGTATTGCTTAACGTTCAATGCCAATATTGCTAACACCAAAGTCATTAAATTCTTTTCTTAACGCTTTGAGGTACTCAGCATTAGGATTACCTTGTTGTTCGATTCGCTCTAGCAAATACTCTTGCAGCGCTTTTTCTTCGAGCATCATCTCGTGACTGAAGGTATCTTCATCGGTTAAATCGCCTTCGACTGCGGTGATATAACTTGCCACGGTTGAACTAGACAGCTTGCTAATATTGATCAAATCGTCTTCAACTTGCTGCTCAAGTGCCACCAATAAAGTGTTAACGGCCATCGCAGTATCGATAGCAGGAATTACGCCAAAGCAATCAAAGTCATGTTGTTCAGGAATATGCTCGGCTAGCTTTTCTAATTGCACTTCAATATTGAGTTTAACCCGTTGTTTGGCTATTTTTTGCCAAATAATATCAACAATGATCTCAAGGACCTTCGGCTCGCCAAATTCGCTAGCCTGACTAAATAATCGGTAGTTGGGCAACATGCGCTCGGTCAGTACGGTAGCAAAGGTCATTTTTTGCTCGAAGCTTAAGAGTTTTATTCTGGTAAAAAAACCTGTTTTTTTAGTCATTAATACTGTCACTTGTATGATTGAGTAAGTTAGTGCCCACTGTGGCAACTAACTGTAACTCATCTAATATTTCTAATAATTCTGGCTCGGTATTGCTAATATCGCTATGCTGTTTTAGCGCCGTTTCAATCGAATGAGCCAGACTCTTTAATTGCGGTACCCCAGTGTAGCAGCATGCGCCATGGAGTTTATGAATAATTTTTAAAAGATTATCGACATCTTGCATCCGCATCGCTTCTTCGATGTTGATAATATTTTGCGGAATAGAGTCGATTAGCATTTGCAGCATATCTCGGGCTAAGTCTTCTTTGCCCATTGCCTGTTCCAGTGATTCTTGCCAATTGATATGCTGATTATCACTCTGATTTTCTTGGTTGCTATCGCTAAGACCAAGAAGTTTTGCTTGGTCTTGGCGGCTCGGTTGATTGGATTTTACCCAGCGTTCTAATAATTGTTCTAGGATGTCTTCGCGTAAAGGTTTAGTTAAAAAATCGTCCATGCCTTTATTAGACCAAGCCTGCTTCTCTTCATCGAGAGCATGGGCGGTAGTAGCAATGATAGGCACGAGCTGATTGATGCCATGTTTACGGATAATAGCGGTAGCCTGAAGGCCGTCGAGCACTGGCATTTGAATATCCATAAAAATGATATCAAACTTGGTATGGCGACAAGCCTCTACCGCATCTTCGCCATCGACAGCTTGTACTATGGTGCCGACTTTATCCTCCAACATGGTGCTTATGAGCTTGAGATTAGCCTCGTTATCATCCACCACTAATGCTCGTTGCTTAGGGTAAAGGATTTTGGTGGGCTGTTGGTGATGTATTATCTGTGGTGTCAGTGCATAGAGCTGTTCGATGCTATGATAAAGGCGTTTGCAGCTCATTGGGCTGATATGGCAATCGTCAGCGCCCAAAGTAATTATATTTTGATGTAAAATCAAATCATTACTGTCAATTAGCACAATGACATGGCAAGTTGACTTGGTTGATTCTACTATCCTTTTTAGTGGTGCGAGATCATGATAAGGCCCTGGGCAGCTGATTATTGCGCTATCGTACTCAACAGAGTGCGATGCACTTTGCCACTGGTCGAGATCATCAAAACTGTCTACCTCAATTTGCCAATGTTCTAACTGATCCTTAATAATTTTACTTTGTTCTTCTTGGGCAAAAAACAGCTGAACCTTTTTATGGATGACCGCGTCAACATAAAAGGCTGATTTTGAATTATTTTGTTCTAAGGTAATATGAAATGAAAACTGCGAACCAATGCCGGGTTCACTGGCACATGAAATTTCACCCTGCATTTCTTCGATCAGGCGTTTGGTGATCACTAATCCCAAACCACTACCACCATACTTGCGACTAATGCTGCTGTCTGCTTGGGCAAAAGCATTAAATAATTTCTGCAGTTGCTCACGGTGGATACCAATACCGGTGTCGATAACATCGAAAAATAACTGGTAATTATTACCGGCCAATTGCTCTGAATAAACGTTAAGCCGCACTTTTCCTTTTTTAGTAAATTTAATCGCGTTGCCAATCAAATTGGTTAAAATTTGTTGAAAACGTTGATTATCTCCTATCAAGTTATCAATGGTGTCTGGCTTAATTTCAACTAATAAATCAATATTTTTCTCGTGAGCCGTTGTTGCTAAAATATTGACGACATCATCGACCGCGTCACGCAAGTTAAAAGAGACGCTGTCGAGTCTAAATTTGCCGGCCTCTAATTTCGAAAAGTCTAAAATATCTTTAATAATATTAAACAAGCCTTGCGCGGACTTCTCGATAGTTTGCAAATAATCGATTTGATTGGGTTGTAATCTGGTTTTTAGTAATTGCTGGGTTAAGCCAATAACGCCATTTAGCGGGGTGCGCAGTTCATGGGACATATTGGCTAAAAATTCAGATTTAACTCGGTTGGCTTCGTACGCTTTCTTTTTCGCAATATCGAGTTCGATATTTTTAACTTCAAGTTGCTCCATTGTTTCGCGCAAATCACTGGTTGCGGTATCGATATTGAGCTGCATTTGGTCTTGATATTCTTTTAATGAGCCGGCCATAGCATTAATGCCACGTTTTAATATTTCGAGCTCACCGATTAGGCTGCCTTGCAGGCGAGTATCGAGCTTGCCCTCGCGGATTTTAGCGACCGCTCGAACCATTTCAGAAATAGGACGGGTGACATTATTTACCAGTCTAAATGAAAAAAACAGGTTTAGCTGAATGCCCAATAAAATAATAATGAAAGTTGTCACCGCGACACGGTGTTGTTGCAACAGCGTATTATGGCGGTTAAGTTGCAACATCATATAACCGACGGTAATTTCTTGGGTTAAGTTTCCGTATGAAGTCGCAATTTCAAGGGTTATTGGACTAATGATCTCGACATGGTCATCACTTGAGGTAATGGTCAGCTGGGTCGGTAATTTACTCGCACCCATGCCACTATCACTCATCATTCGATGATAATTGCTGGTGACATAAAGTTGATTGTACTCATTAAATACCGCTATTGAATTAATCAATGGTGAGTGACTACGGTGCATTTTGTCGACTAAGGTTTTTAGATCTTCGCGGTTATCATTTTTCAAGTTTTGCGCGGCAGCAATAACTAAGGGCCGAATAATATTGACTCCTTGTTTTTCTAACGTCGTCTCAAGATCGTTAAATAAACTGAAGGTAAAAAAGCCACCAAGCATCAGACTGACTAAAATACTCGGTGCTAATGTTAAAATTAAGACCCAAGAACGAAGACTATAATTGGCTGAACTGTTCATTTGTGGGAAAATGACCTTATCTAGAGTAAATCCGCGCCGTCTTGTGTGTTTTATACCCAAATCGGCTTGAGTGTCTGAACCGTATCATAGCAAATCAACAAAAATTTGTAATGAATAATGATGTTAACTAATTAAGCAGTATCAATAAAATGGCAAATTTCTACATAGCGAAGAAAAAAATAATGAAAACAGGCAAGCAGCGAGCCTTGGTGATTGACAAACTTGATCAAAAATTTCAAGGGCTAGGTTATATCGATAACAAGGTGGTTTTTGTCGCTGGCGCCTTGCCGGGCGAAAAAGTGATGATGCAAATTACCCGTGATCACAAGAAATATGCTACGGGTACATTACTTGAAGTACTAGAGCCTGCTGTGGAACGTATTACTCCCAATTGCCAACATTTTTCGCTGTGCGGTGGCTGCCAAACTCAATACGTTGATAATGACTACCAAGTGAGCGTCAAACAACAAGGCCTAGAGAATCGCATGCGTCGTGTCGCGCCTGACGCACAGTGGTTGCCTGCGATAGAGTCGCCGTCTTGGCATTATCGTCGCCGTGCTCGCGTTGGTGTTCATGTTGTTCGTGGCAAGTTAACCATGGGCTTTCGTCGTCAAGGCAGCAATGATTTAATTAATATCGAGCAGTGTTTGGTATTAACTGCACCGTTTGACCAACTTTTTCAGCCACTTGAGCAGCTAGTACAGTCATTAAGTGTGACAGATAAGATTGGTCATTTAGAATTCATTGCGGTAGACAGCGGAAATTACGTTGTTATTCGATTGCTTAGTCCTTTAAATGCTGACGATCAGCAATTGTTAGCGAGCTTTGCTAAGCAGCATCAAGTGACGTTTTTAATTGAAGATAACGACTCCCAGATCAAAACTGTTGATAACAGTGTGCCGACCCCATTGTTTTATACTTTGGCCGGTGAGACAATTTCTTTTAACGCTGCTGATTTTATTCAAGTTAATGCCAGTGTTAATCAACAGATGGTGGCACAGGCGGTCGATTGGTTAGAGCTAAAACCGAGTGACAAGGTACTTGATTTATTTTGTGGGGTCGGTAATTTTAGTTTGAGCATTGCGGCAAAAGCTCAGTTGGTGGTTGCTGTGGAAGGCGTTAACGCTATGGTCGAACAGGCTAAGGCTAACGCACAAAATGCAGGACTTGATAATATTACCTTTTATCATAGTGATTTGTCAGAACCGCTGGCCGAGCAAGCTTGGTACAGCCGCAAGCTGGGTGAGCAGGTTGACAAAATATTACTCGATCCTGCGCGTGATGGTGCGATGGCGATTGTCGAGCAATTATCAAAGCTCAAGCCTGATATTATTGTGTATGTCTCGTGTGAGCCTTCTTCGCTTGAACGTGATAGTCAGATAATCATCAAGCAAGGTTATCAATTGGAAAAAATCTGTATTATGGATATGTTTCCACAGACAACTCATTTAGAATCAATGGCATTGTTTAGAAAAAGTTAAAGTAGCAAGGAATAGTAATGGTTGCAATCCGTGAAGGCCACTTGGCAGGGGTATTTGACCTAGAAGTCTGGGTGACAAAGTTTGGCTTAGAAAAAAATCAGGTAAAGTTGTTTAAAGCGCTTTATTTAAATCTGGCTGATTTAGCTGGTGATTCAATTGAGCGCCAAGAGGTGCTGGCCAAATCACGTGAAATGGCTGAAATTTTGCAATCAATGCAAATGGATTTAGACGCCTTGCGTGCAGCCTTGCTATATCCTTGGCATGAACAAGCACTAATTGATGATGAAAAGATCGTCAACCTAACTAATAGTCGAGTTAAGGTGCTGGTGACTAACGTTTCTGAAATGGCAGCAATCAAGACATTGCACGGTAAAGGGCGCAATCTCTCGGGTGTGCAAGTCGATAACCTGCGCCGAATGCTAATGGCAATGGTGGCAGACGTTCGCGCCGTGGTAATCAAACTGGCCGAACGAGTAGCCTATCTTCGTGACATTAAACATGCCGATGAAGAACTTAGAGTGCTCGCAGCACGCGAAATTTCAGACGTTTATGCGCCATTGGCCAATCGCCTGGGCATTGGTCAACTGAAGTGGGAGCTTGAAGACATTTCTTTTCGCTACCTACACCCTGCTACCTATAAAAAAATAGCCAGTTTGCTCGACCAAAAGCGACTTGAGCGTGAATCCTATATCGCTACCTTTGTCACTAATTTGTCGAGTGAACTGAACAAATTAACGATCAATGCGCAAGTATACGGCAGGCCAAAACATATTTATTCCATTTGGAAAAAAATGGATAAAAAAGGGCTGGCGTTCGGTGAACTGTTTGACGTTAGAGCAATCAGGGTTGTGGTCGATGAGCTGCAAGATTGTTACTCAGCATTAGGCACTATTCATTCCTTATGGCACCACGTTCCCAGTGAGTTTGACGACTATGTTGCCAACCCAAAAAGTAATGGCTATCAGTCGATCCATACTATAGTGATTGGTCCAGAAGGGCGCACGGTTGAAATTCAGATCCGTACTGAACAAATGCACAATGATGCCGAAATGGGCGTTGCAGCACACTGGCGTTACAAAGAGGGCGTTGGCGCCACTAAAGCCAGCAGTTTTGATGGCAAAATTGAGTGGTTGCGCAAAATCCTCGCCTGGCAAGACGATGTCAAAGACAGCAGCAACCTAGCGGACGACATTCGTTCACAAGTATTTGATGACCGAATTTATGTTTATACCCCAACGGGTGAAGTGATTGATTTACCTAATGGCAGTACACCGTTAGATTTTGCCTACTATATCCACTCGCAAGTTGGTCACCGTTGCATTGGGGCTAAAATTAATGGCCGTATAGTGCCGTTCACCTATAAGCTTGAGACCGGCGAACAGGTTGAAATCTTGACCAGTAAAGAGCCAAATCCGAAACGTGACTGGTTAAATCCACGTTTGGGTTATGTTTATTCGGCGCGCTCGCGAGCCAAAATTCAACACTTTTTTAAGTTGCAAGACAAAGAAAAGAACCGCTTAGCAGGCATTGAATTATTAGAAGCTGAGCTGTCGCGGGTTAATTTAAAATTAAGCGACACTGGCTGCGCCCTAAAAAAATATAATGTTAATACCCATGATGACTTATTGGCAGCGGTGGGTTGTGGCGATATAAAAATAAATCAGCTGATTAATTATCTGCAGCAACAACTACAGCCGGCTCCAACGCAAGATGAGCCGTTACAGTTTAAGAAGCCTAGTACCTCGACGAGCAATCGCAGTGAAGTAGTGGTGGAAGGCGTCGGTAACTTATTAACCCATATTGCTAAATGTTGTCAGCCAATTCCTGGCGATTTAATTGATGGTTTTATTTCTCAGGGCAAAGGTATTTCAGTTCACCGTAATGATTGTGAGCAGTTAAAAGAATTACTCACTCGTCACCCTGAGCGCAGTGTTGATGTGAACTGGGGCGGGCAGTCAACTGCTGGTTATTCTCTTGAGGTGATTATTTTTGCTAATGACCGTACTGGTTTGGTGCGAGATATAACGGCGATTATTGCCAATGAAAAGGTCAGCCTGTTGGGAATGAATACTCATACTAATCAGCAGACGCAAGTGGCGACCATCGAATTAACCCTTGAGGTAGCAGGGCATGACATATTAAGCCGAACTATCACTAAATTGACTAATGTTACTGAAGTTTTTGAGGTTAAGAGAAGGTAATACATTTAATTAAAACAACAGCCTAACCTTAGTGCTCAGGCTGTTGTTTAGGTGTGTGGGTTTAACCACAACATTTTTTGTATTTTTTGCCACTGCCGCAACTGCATGGATCGTTACGCGCAGGTGTCTTTTCAAATCGAGTCGTTACTGGTTTGTTGAGTAACGTATCTAATTGAACGGTATTTTCTGGGCTATCAGCATCAATACTGATATCAGCTATTAAGTCATTCGCGGCAACCAAGGCTGCAACTTCGGCTTGGCGCTCTTCGCTTGCCACTACTAAAATCAGAGGAGACCCGGTGGTGCCAAGTTTGACATCACGTTTGGTGTTATAGCCAGATTTTACGTGATTTTCCCTAATCTCGATTCGTCCTTTGTAATACAAGTTATGCATGTTAATTCCTAAGTTCGGTAAAGCGATACCCACACAACTTGTTAATAATACCAATTGCATTAAATTAGTGTTCTAGTTATTAGTTAGGAAAAAGGGATGAGAACTAGGCATTTATTTACCTATGTAGTTATTATACATAGAAAACAAATAACGCAGTTATCATTACTTTTAGCCACTTAGAACGAAAAATCATTAGTGTGATTGGTATAGTTTGCTTAACTGTTTTGGCAAGGTACGATAAATCGCGCATTATCACATGATTTGCGCACACATTCGAGGGACATTTTAAGACATTGCAAGCGGGATCTGATAAAGGGCGAAAAACGGCGTTATTGCTAACACCGTTTTTATTATTTAATTTTTGCTATTACGGTTATTGCGTGATCGCACCTTGCTTTCTTTCGGCCAATGCCTGCTTAAGAATTTGCCATGCTGAGCTTAAAAATAGCGCGGCGAGCACAAAAGCCACCGCTAAATCAGCCCATGCAGATCCTGTAACCCAAACTCCAGAAGCCGCGGCTAAGACAATCAGGTTGCCAATGGCATCATTACGACTACACAACCAAACGGATCTAACATTAGCATCACCATCTTTATATTTTCGCAATAAAAACACGCTAATTAAGTTAGCAATACAGGCGGCAATAGCGACAGCGCCCATAGTCATTGCATTAGGTGAATTAATATAAAAGATATGATAAACCGTCGAACCGCTGACCCATAGCGTCATAACGAGCAAACTAATGCCTTTAGCTATGGCGGCGTTACTGCGGATAGTTAATGACTTACCGATAACCCACAAGCTCAAACCATAAGTTAAACTGTCAGCTAAAAAGTCTAACGCATCCGCCTTTAATGCTTGAGATTGCGCGCCAATGCCGGCAGACATTTCAACCAAAAACATCACCGCATTAATAGCAATAATCCACCACAAAATACGTTTATAAGCCGAACTCATGCCATCAAAGTTCTTTTCTTGACCACAGCAACTCGCCATAACTCTCTCCAAATGTTAATTAAGTATTGATTGAGTTCAGGATAAAACCTCTAGTGACTAGAGCTTCAAGTAGGATTTGTAATATTTTTAATTAATTTGATTGGCTATGTTCCCGTTAACTGTGTTTGAATTTTTAGATTTCCGCGCAGGACGCGCATTGAAATCGGTTCCGTTAAGGCAGGAATTTATAGGGAGATCAGCAACTAACACGGGTCGCCTTTCTTTTGGTTCCTTTTCTTTGGCGACGCAAAGAAAAGGAACTGGTGTGCTTACGCAAAAGTTAAGAGTGAGGGAATGTATAAAGCACATCAAACATCACCAAACCTAATTTATAGCCACAGTTAACTACAACATAGCCAATTGGATTGGTATTAATAAGACCGAGCATTAATCGCTCGGTCTTATTAAAGAGTTATTGAAGGGAACTAAATCCAATCAGGAATGGAGTCTTGATCAATAATCTCTTGATAGCTTGGCCGGGCCTTTATGACATGACTACGCGAACCATCGACTAATATTTCAGGAATTAGCGGGCGGGTATTATAATCATTGGCCATTGCTGCACCATAGGCACCAGCGGAATGAAGCACTAATAAATCTTCTTCGCACATTACTGGCATTTTACGATCTAGCGCGAGGTAATCGCCCGTTTCACATACCGGCCCGACAACATCTGCAATCATATATTGGGTATCTGGTGTTGGTTCGGCCACGGGAGATACATCATGCCAAGCGTCGTAAAGCGTTGGGCGGATTAAGTCATTCATGCCAGCGTCGACAATCAGAAAACATTTTTTTTCTACTTGTTTTACATAACTGACTTGGGTCACTAATATCCCTGAATTGGCGGCAATAAATCGTCCCGGTTCAAAGATTATTTCGCACGCCAATTGCTCGGTATATTTATGAACAATATCAGCGTACTCGGCCAATAGCTGCTCGGAGCTTGGGTCACCCTTTTTATAAGGAACACCTAAACCGCCACCTAAGTCGACATGTTCAATCGTATGACCCGCCTCACGCAACTCATCCACTAATTGGCACAGTAGCAAGAAGGCATCGTCAAACGCACCTAGCTCGGTGATCTGGCTGCCGATGTGCATATCAATGCCAACTACTTTCACACCTGGCAACGATGCCGCATGATTATAAGCAGCTAGAGCATGCATAATCGGAATACCAAATTTATTTTCTGATTTTCCTGTTGAAATTTTCTTGTGGGTACGTGCATCAACATCAGGGTTAATTCGCAACGAAATCGGCGCTACCAATCCGGCTTGCTCAGCAATATCAGATATTCTAAGTAACTCAGGTTCTGATTCGACATTGAAACAACGGATGCCACTGTGAAGAGCAAAATCAATTTCTTGCTTGCTTTTGGCTACCCCAGAAAACACAATTTTTTGTGGCGAAATTCCCGCAGCTAATGCGCGTCTTAGTTCTCCCTCTGACACCACGTCGGCCCCAGCGCCTTCTTTGGCAAGTAACTTGAGTATTGCCTGATTTGAATTGGCTTTCATGGCATAACACACAAGGATAGGCACCTGCTTAAATGCATCGACAAAGCTACGATATTGATAGCGAAACGCCGAAGCGCTGTAGCAATAAAATGGCGTTTGGTACTGCGCTGCCAATGCTGAAATATTAAGGTTTTCTGCATGCAAATAACCGTCAATATATTTAAAATAATTCATTCTTATCCTAGTGATTATTGATACGACATCACTGGTTCCAAGCTTACTGGAGCCAGTGATGAGTAAAACGATTTAAAAGGGTGCCGGAAGCGGCAGCTTAATGGTTGTTAGTGCCGATCCGTAGTTCGGCCCAGCGAGCAAAACGCAGCACTGGATAACAATAAACAAAATACAAGGCGGCGACTAAACAGTAGATAAACATAGTATCGCCAGGCATCCTTAAAATGGACGTTTCGCCTTGGCGAGTTAGCTCTGACAAACCAATCACCGATAATACGGCGGTGCTTTTTATGACGATGACATAAACGCTAGCCATTGGCGGAATTGTTAGCTTCAAGGCTTGCGGGAGCACCACATGAAATAGCGCCTGTGCTTTGCTCATACCGCAAGAACGGGCTGCTTCTTCTTGTCCTTTGGGTACAGAGAAAATTGCCGAGCTGACAATGGCCACCACATAACTTGAGGTGTACAAAGATAGCGAGACTATGGCCGCCATATAACTATCAAATTGCAACCAAGCGATGCCTAAAGAGGGCAACACAAAATAAATTAAATAAAGCTGTACTAAATAAGGGGTGCCACGAAATACATGTAAGTAACAGTCGATGCTCGTTCTAAGAACTTTACTGTCGAGCGTTTTTAAAATACCTAAGATCCCCCCCAGTAAACTGCCGCAAATAATTGCCACAATTGATACCTCAAAGGTACTCTTAAGTCCATCGAGCAAAAAAGGAGACAACATGACAACGATTTGCCATTTTTCAATTAACCATTCCATAATTTGATTCTCCTTAATTAATTGCGGCGTTAGCGCCACCTAATTTACGCTCGACAACGCCTGAAATAACAAGCATCACTAAATAAATCATCAGATAACATGCCGCTGTAGTGACGTAGCTTTCGGTCGCGATAACTGTTTCAGAAAACATTTGTAAACCAGCGCCCATCAATTCGAACACGGCAATAATGCTGAGCAGGGAAGTATCTTTTAATAACACCACAGTTTGGCCGAGCAAGGGCGAAATCACCTTAGCAATGGCTTGCGGTAAAATAACATAACGCATGGTTTGAAACTTGCTCATGCCAACAGCCATCGCACCTTCTGTTTGGCTATGCGATACCGACATAATACCGGTACGAATTATCTCCGCCATATAAGGGGTGGTGTGGATGGTCAGGGCAATAATAGCCGTTTGTGTTTCATCAAAAAAATTGCCGATTAGTGATGGCAATCCGTAATAAATTAAATATATTTGAATCAGCAGTGGCGTTGAGCGAATAAACTGAATATATACGGCCGCGCTGCGCCAGACCAACCCATTCGATGAATTGCGCATTAAGGCTAAAAAAACACCAAAAAATAACGACAAAACAAGACACACACTGGTGATTGAAACTGTTGCTATAATGCCATCTAAAAAAACATTCGCGTAATTTCCGACTATCCGAAAATTAAAAAAATCATAAAGCCAAGTCATAAACTATCCCGTGGGTAAGCGATACTTTGTTCATCGCCATGTGTAACATGGGGTATGTACTAGTTTCATTAATGTACTAATCACTATTAAAAACAAGAACAACATATATACCCGTAAGCAATGAGTCTGCAGGTTTTGTCGCGGCTTAAAATCCTATCTACTGCGTTGCGCTCAATCACAATAGCTAGCTATTACTCAATCACGCGCCTTGTACCTAGAATTTAACTCTCGTCACAAATTCCTGTATTTACCAATGCTCACGGGTATAGAGACTTAGTGTGCCTACAGAGGAGATGTGGTTGCTATTCTTAATAATAACTAAATCATTGATGCGGTGATAATAGCTGGTGGTTAACTAAATTAACGTAAAGCCCAACAGCTAAATTCTGAATCAATTAAATCTTAATTACTTGTGATCTGCTTCCCATGCAGTTGAATTCCACCAGTAATCCAACATTTTCTCTTTGCTACCGTCGTGCTCGATAAGCTTTAAGTAGTTATTTAACGCGAGCAATAGGTGCATTGAATCAGGACGTACCGCAAAACCAAGTGGCTCTAAGCGCATGAAACCAACAACTTCTAATTCTGAGTCTGCGCCAAGGAATGAAGACAAGTTGGCACGGTCAGATATACCGGCGTCAATGCGATTAGCTAATACGGCTTGGATTGTCTGTGGGTTACCGCCAGCGTATTCTTTTAATTTTGCATTTGGTAAAAGTTCGCGTGCTAAATTAGCGTAGCTAGAAGCTTGGGTTACGCCCAGCGTGTAGTCTTTGCTGTTGAGCTCTTGCCATGTTGAATATTTCTTTGCTTTTTTTGCAAATAATACGTTTTCAGCAAAAAATGCAGGATCGGTGAAAAGAATTTGCATGTGACGTTTAGCCGTTGGGGTCATGTCGGCCGCAATAAAATCAACTTTGCCAGATTTTAATGCTGGGATTAAACCTTTCCAATCATAATCTTTTATGACGAGTTCAACACCCATGTCATCGGCAAATTTTTGTGCTAAGTCAATGGCAAGGCCAGCACGTTTGCCTTCTTTATTAATAAAACTAGTTGGTGGCCCCTGAGTTTGCACGGCAATACTCATTTTGCCTGTTTTTACAATTTTTTCCATCGTTGTTTCGGCCATTGCTACTTGCGATGATACGGCTGTCGCCAAAGCAAAAGCGCCGATAATAATGCGTTTTATATTAAGCATGCTGTTTTCCCTGTTTTATTATGGTTATTGAGTTTTAAATGGTTGTTCTAAATAATTTGTTCTAAAAATTTCTGCGCGCGCGCACTCTGTGGATTATCGAAAAACTCACTTGGTATGCCTTCCTCGATGATTTTTCCGCCATCCATAAAAATAACGCGGTCGGCGACTTCACGGGCAAATCCCATTTCATGGGTCACAACCGCCATGGTCATGCCATCTTTGGCCAAGTTTTTCATTAAATCTAATACCCCGTTGACCGTTTCAGGATCTAGCGCCGAGGTTGCCTCATCAAACAGCATCATTTTTGGACGCATGGCAAGCGCTCTGGCAATGGCGACTCGTTGTTGTTGGCCGCCTGATAGTTGCCGTGGGTAATTGTTCTCTCGGTCGGGAATGCCAACTTTTTGAAGTAACTCACGAGCAATAGTTTGCGCTTCTTCAGTGGTTCTTTTTAGGACCACAACCTGAGGCAATACAATATTTTCTAAACAAGTTTTATGTTCAAACAAGTTAAAATGCTGAAAAACCATGCCGACTTCAGTTCTGAGGGTGTTCATATTGGTCTTGGGATCAGACAAATCAACACCATCTAAAATAATGGAGCCGCTATCGATAGTTTCTAAGCCATTTAAAGTGCGGAGTAAGGTACTTTTTCCTGAACCACTGGGGCCAATAATAACGACAACTTCACCGCGATTTATTTGGTTGGAGACATTGTCTAATGCTTTGATTTTGTGTTTAGCATTATCTACAGTGTAACTTCTCGATACATTGGTTATCTTAACGATTGAACTGGGTGTTATTGCAGCTGTACCGGCTGTTGTAGAATTTAAAGATCCCACTAACTTCTCCTTTATTTTTATACTTAAAACGCTTTGGTTGTAGTCTATTTGTTGGTCGTTTGCTAGTGTTTTGTTGCGCGCTATTTTTCTAAGTTTATTTTTTTGTAACGCTATTATCTAAATAGGCGGCTATATGGCTAGTAAATGTATAATAGGCAAAATATACAAACAATAGACAAATTGCAACTTTTGCTATATTTTGTTTGCAAATTGTAAACTCAATGTTGCTTGTTGCTCTATTTGTAAATGTTTTAACCAATATTCAGTCGTTATTTATCGGCGGATTAGCGGTGTAGGATAGGAAATAACTAAAATGAAAAATGGTAAACCCGATGGAACTTGATAATCGTGACCGGCAATTAATCGTACTATTACAACAAAACAGTCGTGAGTCGGTGGTTTCTTTAAGTAAAAAATTAGGGATATCACGTGCAACGGTACAAAATAAAATTGATGCACTACAGCGCCGAAAAATCATCAAAGGCTTTACCGTTGTTTTTGATGACGAATATGATCAGCGCCTAATTCGGGTTCTGATGTCAATCAATTTACGGGCGGGGGTCTCTAGGCGAATAATTTCTGAATTGCGCAAAAACACCCACGTCACTAAAATTTTATCAGTGAGTGGCCTTTATGATTTAGTGATTGAAATTACGGTGCAGACGACGCTGCAACTCGATGAGCAGGTCGATGACATACGCGAAATAGACGGCATAGAGCATACGATTACTTCAATTATTCTGGCTGATTATCGATAGTCAAATTTAAGCTACAGCTTTCTTCATTTTGTTAATACCCGCGCCACTTGAAAATCACGTATTTCCCGGTAGCACGGGTATACTCCCCTCTACTGAACAAATCTCTTAATTTTACGTACATTATGCTAAAAACAAGTGAGTAATTGTACAACTTGCTTACTTGTTTGTATAAATAGCGCTAGCTACAATTTAATCAAAGCTCACTGTACTCGCATTATGTAGTGAGACAAATGGCGTTAACTGTCTGTAATGTTAAGAGATTAAATATGAAGTATAACTTAGGTTCGTTGCTAAAAGAGTCTTTTGGTGGGCATTTAAATTGGCAAAATGCTTGGCGTAAGTCGGAGCCAAAATCTCATTATGATGTCGTTATTATTGGTGGCGGCGGTCATGGTCTAGCATGCGCCTACTATTTAGCTAAAAATCATGGAATTTGCAATGTTGCCGTCTTAGAAAAAGGCTGGATTGGTGGCGGCAATGCTGGGCGAAATACCACGATAGTGCGCTCAAACTACGAGCTAGCCAGCAATGCCAAGTTTTATGAGCATTCAATGAAACTGTGGGAGAACTTAAGCCTCGAACTTAATTACAACACGATGTTTTCACCGCGCGGAGTAATGATTGTTGCTCAAAGTGACGGCGGTGTAGATAACTTATTAAAACGCGGTAATGCTATGCGAATGCACGGCGTGGATGCGCAATGGTTAACTGAGGCCGAAGTACGGCGGCAATTGCGAGGTGTTTGTGCTAATGCCGATGCCAGACTTCCTATATTGGGTGCCTTAAAACAACCGCGCGCAGGCACAGCGAGACATGATGCCGTGGTTTGGGGCTATGCGCGTGCAGCAAGTGAGCTCGGAGTCGATATTATTGAAAACTGTGAAGTATTAGATTTTATCACCCAAGGCGATCAAGTGCTTGGGGTACAAACAAGCCGCGGTAAAATTCTAGGTGGTAAAACAGCGTTAAGCGTTGCCGGGCACTCTGGACATATGACGGCGAAATTAGGCATCAAGCTGCCAATTGAAAGTCACCTTCTGCAAGCTTTTGTTACTGAACCAGTTAAACCGTTAATTGACACAGTCGCAGTATTTAGCGGGTTAGAACTATATATCAGTCAGTCAGACAAAGGCGGCCTAGTTTTTGGCGGTGAACTCGACGGCTATAATTCCTACTCGCAACGAGGATCTTTTTCTCGCAGCCGTGATGTGATGAAGGCCGCTGCTACTTATTTCCCGATGATCAGCAGATTAAAGGTCTTACGCCAATGGGGTGGTGTTGTTGATATGACGATGGACGGCAGCCCAATTTTAGATAATAGCCTTCATGACAATTTTTATCTCAATGCCGGTTGGTGTTATGGCGGTTTTAAAGGAACGCCAGCCGCAGGTTGGTGTCTTGCGCACATGATAGCGAATGATGAGAGCCACCCTTTGGCTCAAGCCTTCTCTTTGGATCGCTTTAAAACAGGTCATTTAGTCGATGAGCCTGGCACCGGTCCAGTTCCTAACGCGCATTAACTTTAGACACCCATTAATTTTATAAGAGTCTTGGTATGAATCGAATTCCTTGTCCTAATTGTGGCTCTCGAGATCTCGAAGAGTTTTTTTATGGCGGCGACGCCTCACTAAATCGTCCATCACAGACGCAAGAGTCAATCGACGTATGGCATGATTTTGTCTACCTGCGGGATAATCCGCGGGGCAGTCACAGCGAACTTTGGTACCACGATGGGGGTTGTCGTCGCTGGTTTAAATTACAGCGCGATACTCTCAGTCACCGTATTACTGAAACCGTTGCTGATAAGGAGCAATGTTCAGATGAACAACATTAATGAACAGCCAATGCGCTTGCCCCGCGGTGGCGATATTGACCGTACAAGGGTGATCAATTTTTTATTTAATGGTCGCGCTTTACAGGGTTTTTACGGTGATACAGTCGCTTCAGTATTAGCCGCTAACGCAATTAAGCTGGTGGCGCGTAGTTTTAAATACCACAGGCCAAGAGGGCTTTACAGTGCTGGTCCCGAAGAGCCTAATGCCTTATTAAGCATAACCATTAATGGACGAAAAGAAGTCAATGCCCGCACCACTATGGTTGAGCTGCAAGAAGCTATGGTTATTGAAAGTCAAAACTGTTTCCCGTCATTAGCATTTGATGTCGGCGTCGTAAATAACCTGTTGTCACCTGTTCTTGTCGCTGGGTTCTATTATAAAACCTTTATGTGGCCGGGTCTTAAAGGTTGGTTTTTTTACGAGAAGATTATTCGAAAAGCGGCCGGCATGGGTGATACTGGCTTAACCCCAGATAATGGAAAATATGAACTGGTACATCATCATTGTGATTTATTGATTGTTGGCGCAGGGTTGGCAGGTATCACGGCAGCAATCGCTTGTGCAGATCAAGGTTTTGATGTGTTGTTGGTTGAACAACACGCTGTGATTGGTGGTCTTTTAAGTGGCCAATCACAACATCAAGCCTGGTTAACACGGGCCAAGAACATAATAAATGACAGTCCCAACATCACACTGCTAACACAAACAACCACATTTGGTGTCTATGATAATAATGTGTTCAGTTTAGTTGAAAAAGTTAAAGCGTCTAAGGTTGTTGATGGGCTTGTTGATGAGCGATTACATGAAATTGTTGCGACGCAGTGCATTATGGCTACTGGCGCGATCGAAAGGCCGCTGGTTTTTAGTGGTAATGATATTCCCGGTATTTTATTAGCGGGAGCTGCCCAGCAATACTTGCACCGTTATGCCATCTTACCGGGGCAGGCAATTGTTGTTTTTTGTAATAATAGCAGTGCTTACCAAGTGGCGATTCAATTGCAACAAGCTGGTGCGCAAGTTTTGGCGGTAGTTGATTCTAGACAACAGGTTGAATCGCAGCTTAAATTATCGTTAAAAGCTCACGACATTGAGTTGTATCAACATGCAGTGGTTGGTAAAGCGATTGGCACTAAGTGTCTCAAGCAGGTTAAAGTTTATGAAAATAATGGCAGCGAGTTAGGGCCTTTACGTCAATCGATTGCTTGTGACAGCTTACTTGTTTCTGGCGGCTGGTCTCCGACCGTTCACCTGCATAGTCAAGCCGGCGGGCAGCTAGATTACAGTGAGCAGTACGCTGCACTATTGCCAAAAGAAAGCTCTAGTGAACTTCATTGTGTCGGCAGCGCTAATGGTGATTTCTCGTTTGTTGAAACGCAAAATAGAGCATGGCTTTTAGGTAAACAGATTTTAGGGCAATACCTTTTAAGTAAAGATCTTTTAAATAAAGAGCTTTCAGACCTGATGCTGTCTACACAAGAGCTGTCTCCGCCAGATCTGTCAAAACAAGAACCTATGGCACTTCCGAGTCAACTCATACTTAATAGTAATGAAATTGCTTATCACATTGAAGCGTTATGGTCGGTGCCGGGTCCAGGCAAAAAATTTGTCGACTTACAAAATGATGTCACCGTTGACGACATTGCGCTAGCTGCACGTGAAGGTTATCAGTCGGTTGAGCATCTCAAGCGTTATACGACCTTGGGCATGGGGACCGACCAAGGTAAGTTGAGCAATATTAATGCGCTGGCATTAATGGCGGAACAATTATCAAAATCGATTGTAGATACCGGCACAACGAGATTTCGCCCACCTTATACGCCAGTGAGTATTGGCGCTTGGGCGGGTAATGAAACAGGCAAACACCTAACGCCGACTAGGCGATCTCCCTTACATCAATGGCATCAAGATCAAGGGAGCAATTTTACCATCAGCGGCGCCTGGTTACGTGCTACCGACTATCGAAACCAAGGTGAAAGCAAGCGTGATGCCGCTATTCGTGAGGCGGCTCATGTCCGTCAGCATGCTGGCATAGTCGATGTATCGACGCTCGGTAAAATACGGGTTGATGGCCCGGATGCGTTAACGTTTTTGAATCGAGTTTATGTTAATAATTTCAGCAGCTTAAAAATAAACCGTGCGCGTTATGGCATCATGTTGCGCGATGATGGCTTAGTTTTTGATGATGGTGTCGTTATACGACTGGGTCAATTGAGTTACCTAGTGACCACCACAACCGCAAAGGCGGCTCAAGTTTTACGTCAATTTGATCGTTTATCGCAAATTGACTGGCCAGAATTGGAAGTGGCATTTACCTCAACTACGGATCAGTATGCCGCAATGGCTATTGCGGGGCCCAACAGCAAAGCTGTGCTTGAAAATAGCATTGCTGGCATCGACTTCTCGGACGAGTCACTACCTTTTATGGGCTATGCCAAGGGCACGCTTGCCGGCGTGCCAGTTGAGATCTGTCGCTTGAGTTTTTCGGGTGAACTTGCCTACGAACTTTACATTGGCGCCGATTTTGGTCTTGAGTGCTGGAGTCTACTATTAGCGCATAATAAATCACTAAATCTTAAGCCCTACGGAGTGGATGCTCTAGATATTCTTCGAATTGAAAAAGGACATTTCACTGGGGCTGAAATAGATGGTCGCCGTACCCTAGATGATCTCGGGATGGCGGGTTTTCAAAGTAAAAAGAAGAATTGTATCGGCCAAATCTTGGCGCAGCGCCAAGCATACCAACGCCCTAATCGACTTCAGTATGTTGGGTTTGTAAGTCTAAGTGATCAGCCGCTTCAAGAGGGCATGCAATTAATACAAGACGCGCAGGATTTAACCGAACATCAAACCTTTGGGCATTTATGCTCCGTGTGTTATAGCCCGAGCCTTGGGCAAGAAATAGCGGTGGGGGTCTTAAAAAATGGTCGTGCGCGTATGGGGGAAAAATTTTGGGCGGTATCACCATTGCAAGGGTTACGCATTGAAGTAGAAGTTAGATCACCTTATTTTTACGATCCTAAAAATACCCGACAGCATTTAGCTGCTCAGCCAGTTACTCCACGATTATTACCAACCGAAATAATGACTCGCCAGTGTGTGTTGCAGCAACAGAGTTGTAAGTTGTCCGGTGGCAGTGTTGGG
>Ga0209292_1001199_pt1 | contig 32146 bp, 32 predicted proteins | sample GOMGulsemesocosm_2_FD_184634 | JGI IMG/M metagenome (GOLD analysis project Ga0209292, IMG submission 184634) | Methane-oxidizing microbial communities from mesocosms in the Gulf of Mexico - GOM9C Gulf of Mexico (SPAdes) (version 2) | ecosystem: Environmental > Aquatic > Marine > Cold seeps... | reverse complement strand
AATTAGGCATTTTACTTTTTCTATTGCTTCAGACATATCTATTATTCTTTTAGTATAATTTGGGGTTAAAACAATAACAAAAATAAAACTTTATATGAGAATTAGTTATCATTTATACATCAATATTTATTATAACTATATAAAGTCATTTGATGATGCAAAAAACACAGAATTACTCAAAAGAGATTCTTTAAAATAGGAGCTTTGTTTTTTAATAATTATTGATTAATTTTATAAAGGTTGCTTTGAAAAAGGCCGTTCGCAAAAAAAACAGCCTCCCAAATCATCTTTATCAATATCCTCGGGGTAAATCCACGAGAACTGAATTAGACATAGTCCCAATAATTGTCGAGAGAAAGTAAAATTACTGGTGTGACTAAAAATAAAACGATGATTTTTTATAGCAAATACAAATGGTGGAGTTTCATATTTCTGGTGTTTTTTTTTAATACTACCACTACCTATTCTCAAAAAGCGCTATTAAAAAGTATACCGCTAACAGAAAAAGATACCGTTAAGTTAAAAATAGGGGGAGCCATCCGTTTAAATTATTCTTGGCAGGATTATAATGATGTAAGAAAAGATAAAGTTGGAGATTTTGGATTTGAGCTATTCAGACTAGATGTAAATTTTGATTATAATGATATTTTCTTGTCGGCAGAACAACGATGGTATGAAGGGTTCTACTGTATTCATCATGCCTATTTTGGATATCATATAAATAAACATACCGATGTCCAAATAGGAATCAATCGGGTTCCTTTTGGCATTGCCCCTTATGCCGCGCATAGTTTTTGGTTTAATGCAACGTATTATTTAGGCTTTGAAGATGATTATGATGCCGGAATAAAATTTATATATAATACTACTCTTTGGAATATTCAGGCAGCTTTCTATAAAAATTCAGAATATGTTAATTCAACTAACTATGATCGGTATTCATTTGATATAGTAACTGATGATATTCAAGCTAATGAAGAAATTAATCAGTTTAACCTTAGGGGATTTTATAAATGGAAAATAAATAACTCCTTAACAATGAATATTGGAAGTTCTTTAGAATTTGGAGAACTCTATAATCAAATTACTACAGGCAAAGGAACAAGACATGCCTATAGTATACATAACGATATACATTATAACAAATGGAATATCCACTTACAATGGATTAACTACCGTTTTAATCCCAAAAACCCTGTAGGTGTAAGTTCTAAAACAGTACAATTTGGGGCATTTCAATTTCCGTTTATGGTAAGTTCAAAAGCCAATATATACACTTTTAACATCGCTAAAGACATTCCTCTCAAGAACAAATATATTGACGCTATTAGATTCTATGCTAATTTTAGTGCGGTAAGTCCTAAAAAGGGATACGGTAGTGACACAAAACAACTGGTACTAGGAACTAGGGTAAATAAACGAGGTTTGTACGGTCATTTTGATTTTATAGCTGGCCAAAACATGTGGTTTTCAGGAGGTCCTGGAATTGGGTTGCAACATCAAAACGATAAAGACTGGCATTCAAGGATTAATGTGAATTTGGGATATTATTTTAATTGATATACTTTTTTGATTCCCATAAAACAAAACGTCTAATGGTTTAAAGAAATACTCCCTATATTTTTTTAGTCATCATTTATGTATTTAACAATACATATTTATGCTATTGAATACGTTTTGCTTTAAATTTTCTAGCAAATAAACTATGCTCAATTTTAATATGGCAGAGGTCTGTATTGTCGTTATAAATACTCAATATCACTGGATAGGATTTTCCGCTATCAGCATTATATATGGTGCCTCCAGTCAGCATTCCATCGTTATAACTCATGTTATTCATAATCAATGATCCTACTATAGTACGAATACGCAATTCCGGATTCGGATTTTTATTATCCAAGCCGTTTTTATTAAATAAAGGAAAATTTGAACGTTTCAATACCTTACCGAAAAACATATTGTCCTTTTGATAAATTGATATGACTGACCCGCTACTAATTTCCCATTTCCCTACATACACTTCTGGGCTAACAGTAGTGTAAAAGCTAAAAAACAAACCAAACAGTAACGTCTGTAACATTATAAACTAATTTACAACTTATAAATATAAGATTATTTTACTTTTTTAGCTACTTAATTTTCACCCCATACAAGTATAGTTTACCAGAACTTGTTTTCATACACCTAAAATTAAAAATTCTATCTCGCAAATAAAGGAGTCCACTAACTAATTTAGAATTAATAGCTTTATTTGCTTGGGGCAGTTCTTTATAGTTGTGTAATGAGTACGCGAATGGAACAAGCTATAATGTATTGGAGCTTGTTCAGAAAAAACAATGGCATGAATATTAAACTTAAAAGAAACAGAACCATTGCCTAACTCCCTAACTTTATAAGATGGTGCTAACCGCCTTGTCATTATAATCATATATACATTCTCCCCAAAAGAACTAATATTTGAAATAACATAGACATGACCTCTTTTAGTTTGTTGAGTCATTGACGATACTCGTTCCTTTTTATACTGTGCTTGCTTTAATTTTTAACCTGTAGTTTCTTGAAATTATTTTTTGTTCAACATCACATTCATTTAATAAAAATTTTTCTTCTATTATATCATTCCTAAAAATAATGACCTTTTTTTAATTATTGAGAACTAAGAAACAAACACAATTCTGTTTATATCGTTGAATTCCTCACTAATTTTATGCTCGCGTAAAACTAATACTCACCCCACAATAGCTAGTAAGGATTTATATTGAAATGTTCCATATAAATCCTTAGTGGGGTTGTTTGGCTTCTTCCTAGTTTTACCCTTACTAAAAATTGATTTTGTATTGCCTAGGTATTTTATCATAGCGAGTGCTACTGAGCGTATCAATAAGATTACTCAGGTATTGGAGGATTATCCTATGCTAAAATCTATAGGTACTTCATCAGACTATGATGAGGTTATGAATACTACCCTAAAAGAAAAACCTGTTTTGGTGTTTTTGGATATCGACAATTTTACAGATACTCCTTTTAATTTTGTACAGAAGCTCCAACAGTATATAAAAAACACTCCTCATCTTATTGCTATTTCCGCAACTAAAGACAGTGCTTATGATGAAATTAAATTTCATCGATTATTTATTAGCTCCTTTATCAGGATTAGACATTAGAAAGGCTATTCTGAAATTTCAGAACAACCACGCCGTTAAAAAAAAGTACACTTTGCATAAAATCGTATAAAGACTACCAATATATTGATACTAAGGACATTTTATTTTTAAAAGCTGATAATAACACTACTGAATTTCATTTAAAAGACGGGAAAGTTATTAATGCCTATAAAACGCTTAAAGTATTTCAGAACAAGCTCCCCAAAAACTTCCTCCGCATACACAAAAGTTATGTTGTAAACACCGATTATGTAACCCGTATTAACTATGGTAAACTAACCTGTACTATTAAAAGTAATATTTTATGTACGATCCCTTTTACAAAAACCTATGTGAATAATATGGCTTCTATTAAAAATTCCTTGTCGCTAACCTTAGTGGCTTAAACACATTTCCCTCGCAAATTTCCTTGTTTCACTAACAGACTTACTACAGTCACAACATACACTGATTTACAACTAGTTAACTCATGTACGCCTTGTACTTTCGCAATGCAAGAAGCTTCTTCATCTGTGTAAAAGATTCAAAACTGATCTCTTGAATTCTTCATCACACCCTTAAAGCCAAATAGTTGACTTAGGAATCTATTTACCCATTCTAAAAAAATTAGATTATGAAGAAGTCACGAATTCTATTCGCAGTACTACTGTGTGCAACATTGTTTCAATCATGCACTACAGAAGACATCATAGTAGAGGAAGAAAAAACTACTGTATTACAACAAGATATTTTAGCCGCTCGTGAAGGAGATACCCCTCCCCCTTTTGCTATTAGTAATTCCTTCTTTTTCAATAATTTTGATGTCATTTTTATTCTTCATTCTAGCTGAATGCAACCAAAATAAAATACTAAATGTCTTTATTGGTTTCATAGACTCGTCCTTTTTGCGTTAACAGATTATGAATAATCTTTATCAGACGGTAATCAAATCACCTATAAAAACTATAAAACGCAACAATGACAAGGGCTAACAAGTTTCCTTAAACACTCTTAAAAATTAAAAGTGTTAACCGAATAGCTAACGTTTTATATCAAACACTATCAATTCCTATGATAGTCCAAAAACCAGAAAACCTTGATAATCATATGATTATCAAGGTTTTGTTCTGAATTGTCTTTAATTTCGTCGGGGTGGCAGGATTCGAACCTGCGACCTCCTCGTCCCAAACGAGGCGCGATGACCGGGCTACGCTACACCCCGAAATTAACGACTGCAAATGTACTACTAATTAATTCATATAACAAACACTTAATTGTATTTTTTTAATCTTGACTTTCCTGAAAATATAGCCTACTTTTGTAACAAAAAATTACACATGCTCATCATAGGGATAACAGGCGGAACTGGTAGCGGAAAAACTACTGTTGTAAAGCAGATAATAAATGAACTTTCAGAAAAAGAAATTTCAGTCATATCACAAGACTCATATTACAAGGACACCTCTGATCTAACTTATGAAGAGCGTACTCAAATAAACTTTGATCACCCAAAGTCAATAGATTTTGATTTGCTTATTGAACAATTAGCTGCATTAAAACAAGGGAAGACAATTCAACAACCAGTATATTCCTTTGTAGAACACAACAGAGTAAGCGAAACTGTTAATACCAGCCCTAAAAAAGTAATCATTGTTGAAGGTATTTTAATATTTAACAGCCCTGTTTTAAGAGACTTGTTTGATATAAAAATTTACGTACATGCTGATTCTGACGAGCGATTAATCCGAAGAGTAAAGAGAGATATTACTGAACGTGGAAGGGATTTAACGGAGGTACTTGACAGGTATCAAGATACATTAAAGCCAATGCACCAGCAGTTTATAGAAAGTACCAAAGAATATGCTGACATTATCATTCCAAACAATAAGTTTAATACTGTTGGAATAAATATTGTAAAAACAATCATAAACGAAAAATTGTCCTAAAGAAATTGTATTTTTAAGTTTTCAAATTAGCGTATGTTTTTAAAAAATGTGAAACAACATAAGTATTTCAAATACATACTCAACCCTTACATAGCGGTATTAATTGCTTTTGTAGTGTGGATGCTATTTTTTGATGACAATTCCTTCTTGTTTCATCAGGAATTAAATACAATAATAGAAGAAAAAGAAGCTGAAATTGAATTATATCAATCTGAGATAAAAGAGGATAAAAAAAATATTCGAAAACTAAAAAACGAAGATAATCTTGAAAACTTTGCTCGTGAAGCATATTACATGAAAAAAGAAAATGAAGAGATTTATATTATAGAGTACGATAACAAACCTATTAAAGCCAAGACCAATGAGTAAATTCTTGTTTAAAGAATTTGAAGAAGTCTCTTCAACTGCCTGGAAGCAAAAAATTCAAGTAGACTTAAAAGGTGCAGACTATAACGAAACACTTTTATGGAAAAGTAATGAAGGTATTACTGTTAAACCTTTTTACCATAAAGATGCTGATATAACTGATATAAACATCCCCAATGAAAGCTGGAAAGTAGCTCAATTAATTGAAGTCTCAACAGCTTCAGATAGTAATAAAAAAGCTATTAATGTAATTAGCAAGGGTGTTGAATCTTTACTATTCGAAATCAATAGCGAGATCAATATCAATGAACTGTTATTGAATATTGACACTAACAGTATTGAAATCCAATTTAAATTTAATTTACTAAGTTCTCAAATGTCAGAGGAGTTAATTAAATTGAATTTACCACATTGTTTTTTGAATATTGATATTATAGGGAACTTAGCAAAAACAGGAAACTGGTACACCTCTTTAAAAGATGACTTTCAGTTCATTAAAGCATTAGTGGCTAAATATCCGCATAAAAACATTTTGAGTGTTGACACTACAGTGTATCAAAATTCCGGAGCATCTATTACACAACAGCTTGCTTATGCCGTTTCACATGCTAATGAATATTTTAATAACTTTAAAGATGGAGTACTCCCTAAAATTCAGTTTATCACAGCTACTAGCGGGAATTACTTTTTTGAAATTGCTAAAATTCGCGCTTTAAAACTATTATTTCAAACAATTACAGAAGCATATAATGTAGATGATAATTGTTCAATTTTAAGTTTTCCTTCCAACAGAAACAAAACCATATACGACTACAACGTAAACTTGCTACGCTCGACTACTGAGTGTATGAGTGTAATCCTTGGAGGAGCAAATACCATTTGTAACTTACCTTATGATTATATCTACCATGATGCAAATGAATTTGGCGATCGCATTGCAAGAAATCAGTTATTAGTACTAAAGCATGAAAGTGCTTTTGATAGCGTAGAAAACCCTTCTGACGGTTCCTATTATATTGAAACACTTACTCAACAATTGGCAGAGAAAGCTTTAGATATTTTTAAACTCATTGAAACTAGCGGAGGTTTTTTAAAGCAATTGAAAGATGGCACAATCCAACGAAAAATAAAGGAAAGTGCTACAAAAGAGCAAGAGCAATTTGACAATGGAACCCTTGTTTTATTAGGAACAAATAAACACCCTAATGAAAAAGATAAAATGAAGCACGATTTAGAAAAGCAACCTTTTGTAGAAAAAGTTGCTAGAAAAACATTAATTGCTCCAATAACCTCTCGAAGATTAGCCGAAACCTCTGATAAAAAAAGACTAGAACAAGAATAAAACCAATATTAATTTAAGTATCAAAAATGAAAAAAATAATTTTAGCCGCAGTAATAAGTGTATCAGTATTAAGTTGTAAAAAAGAAGCAACAATTGAATACAAACATGCTGACAAACCAGTAACAATAACTTGTGAAGGAATTGATGAAAAATTATTTAGCGAAGCTTATTACGCTTTTGAAAACGCTATTCTGATCCAAGCTAAAAACACCAACAGAAGACCTAACTATACTATAACAACAGATAATGCTTTAAAAAACTTTATAGCACGCTCCAGAGGAAGTGTTAAAATTACCAACTATGTTACTGAAGAAAGTTTAGCCGTTTTTAATCTTTTAAAAGCTCAGAATATATGGAATGGCGCTCAATTAAACAGTAAAGCAGTAATTACTGAATGTATCGGGAATAGTATTTCAAACAAAACTATTAAAGGAACCTTTAACACCTTACGTTCTGTTGAAAGCTTAGCTCCGAAATTAATGGTGTCTACGATAACTGACAATAGAGCCATCAGAGATCAGTACAAAGACAAAGCATTAATGACTTATGTAGCATTAGATTTATATTATGCTAAATTTTTTAATACTGACTTTTCAGCTGTTACATTTTTAACCGAGCAGGCACAACCAGCTATAACTGCTAAACCCGAAACAACTCCTAAACAACCACAAGTAGGTAAAGCATTAAATCTTAATGTAAAAAAGAAAAAAACTGAACAACACGGTCCTAATGACGGACACAATCACTAAGATGAAAAGAAAAGACCTTCAACATATTAGCCTTTCTACTACGAGTTCAAAAAACACGAACTCTAATAATGTAGGTACTTTAAACACTGCAGAAGACATTAGTATAAAATCTTCTTATTCAAAAAAAGATGTAGCAAATTTAAAACACTTAAACTTTGTAGCAGGAATTGCTCCAAATCTTCGTGGACCATATTCTACCATGTATGTCCGAAGGCCTTGGACTATACGTCAATACGCAGGTTTTTCTACAGCAGAGGAATCAAATGCATTTTACAGACGTAATCTTGCTGCTGGTCAAAAAGGACTATCTGTCGCTTTTGATTTAGCAACACATCGAGGTTATGATTCCGATCATGAACGAGTAGTTGGTGATGTAGGAAAAGCAGGGGTTGCTATAGATTCTGTTGAAGATATGAAGGTGTTATTTGATCAAATACCCTTGGATAAAATGTCTGTTTCGATGACTATGAATGGTGCTGTACTACCAATCATGGCTTTTTATATTGTCGCAGCAGAAGAGCAAGGCGCTGCTAAAAACATGTTAACAGGAACCATACAAAACGATATTTTAAAAGAATTTATGGTTAGGAATACGTACATATACCCTCCTACTCCATCAATGAAAATTATATCTGATATTTTTGAATACACTACGGCTAACATGCCAAAGTTTAACTCAATAAGCATCTCTGGATACCATATGCAAGAAGCTGGAGCTACTTGTGATATAGAACTAGCTTACACCCTAGCCGATGGGTTAGAATATATACGAAAAGGAATTGCTGCAGGAATGGACATTGATTCTTTTGCTCCTCGCTTATCTTTTTTCTGGGCTATAGGAATGAACCATTTTATGGAAATTGCTAAAATGCGTGCTGCACGTATGCTTTGGGCAAAACTGGTAAAACAATTTAATCCAAAGAACGAAAAATCGTTGGCACTCCGTACACATTGTCAAACTTCAGGATGGAGTTTAACAGAGCAAGATCCTTTTAACAATGTTGCCAGAACTTGTATTGAAGCTACAGCAGCTGCTTTTGGAGGAACACAAAGCTTACATACTAACGCCTTGGACGAAGCCATAGCACTACCTACAGACTTTTCTGCAAGAATAGCACGTAACACACAAATATACCTACAGGAAGAAACACATATCACCAAAACTGTTGACCCTTGGGCCGGTAGTTATTACGTTGAAAACTTAACAAATGATATTGCTGAAAAAGCATGGACCCTTATTCAGGAAGTTGAAGAATTAGGAGGAATGACAAAAGCTATTGAAGCCGGAATTCCTAAAATGCGTATCGAAGAAGCAGCCGCAAGGAAACAAGCACGTATAGATTCTGAACAAGATATAATTGTTGGGGTAAATAAATACAGATTAGAAAAAGAAGATCCGCTTCATATTTTAGAAGTTGACAATACCGTAGTTAGAAAATCACAAATTGAACGCTTAGAAAAAATAAAAGCTGACAGAAATAGCGAACGTGTAAAAAAATGTTTAGATAATTTAACTGAAGCTGCAAAAACAGGTGCCGAAAACCTTTTAGCTCTAGCTGTTGAAGCTGCTAGAGAAAGAGCTACTTTGGGAGAAATTTCCGATGCACTAGAGGTTGAATTTGGAAGACATAAAGCAGATATTAAATCATTTACTGGAGTGTATAGCAAAGAAATAAAAAATGATGATTCATTTCAAAAAGCAAAGCAACTTGCCAATGAATTTTCAAAACTAGACGGACGTAGACCCCGTATCATGATTGCTAAAATGGGACAAGACGGACATGATCGTGGTGCCAAAGTAGTTGCTACAGGTTATGCTGATATTGGATTTGACGTTGACATCGGACCATTATTTCAAACACCACAAGAAGCTGCTAAACAAGCCGTAGAGAATGACGTACACATTCTTGGTGTTTCCTCACTAGCTGCTGGACACAAAACATTAGTTCCTTCAGTAATTGAAGAATTAAAAAAATATGGAAGAGAAGACATTATGGTTATTGTAGGTGGAGTAATTCCACATCAAGACTATCAATACTTATTTGATTCTGGCGCCATAGCTGTTTTCGGCCCAGGAACTAAGATTAGCGAAGCTGCTATTGAAATACTACAAATACTGATTAACAGCTTTGAATAATAAAGCAAGCTTTATTTTTGATAGTTGTTTGCAAGTTGACAAACAACTATCAATTTTTTTTATGAAAAATTTCATCTTTTTATTTTCCTTATTCATTTCAATAAATTCATTTGCTCAAACAGCAAAATTTATCGGGGAGTACAAATTAAGTAGCTCCTACAAAATTGATTATGACGAATTAAAAAAAACGCTTACCATCAATAGCGACAATACTTTTTCCTTTCACTATTACCAAAACTCAAAAGGAATGCTTAGTGAGAAAAATATTTATGGAAAAGGTACATGGACTTCAAAAGGAAATTACATTTACTTTCATACTCAGGAAAGTGATATTAATGATAAATACAATTTAAACTTTAATAATAGTAAAGCAGTATACAAAAGTAAACACCCTAGAGATAAATCTAAGAGAGTAATAATTCCACACTTGTTATTTTTAGAAACTAATATCTTCTGGATGAAACGAGTGAAATTGGACAAGAAATAACACATATTATATTCACCCAACAGAAATAAACTTGCGCTAAACAAGTAACTACTTAATAATAATATGATCAAAAGAGATTGGCTTTAAAGCCAATCTCTTTTTTATTTAATACATCTGCTTGAAAAAACACAAACCTTAGCCTCTAAAATTCAAATAAAATAAAAACATCTATTCATATTTAATTAGAGAGGAATCATATAAAAGAAAACAAAAAAAAAGGTAGCAATACAAAATCACTACCTTTTTTATTATTCAATAACTAGTTGTTACTATTTTAACTTAAGTCACAAACTTACTTTTTAAAATTATCAATTCCTGTTTTTAACCAAGTGCTATAATCCTCAACATCTGGCGTATACCCAACAGGTTTATTTAAGTTCTCCTCATCATGCCCCATTAACACATAGTATGGTTGAACATTTGCTTTATACCTCACAATTGAAAACTCACTCCATTTATTACCTATAGTCACAATTTCTTTTCCTGTTTCCTTTGAGACATACTGTTCTTCTTTTGGTAAATCTCTTTTATCATCAACATATAATGAAATCAATACCACATCCTTTTTTAATTTATTAAATATCTCTGGTTCTGACCAAACATTATCTTCCATCTTACGACAATTCACACAGGCATGTCCTGTAAAGTCAATCAATACTGGTTTACCAATTTTTTTAGCATAAGCTAAGCCTGTATCATAATCATGAAAAGCTACAATATCATGAGGTCCTAAATGCGCTCCCTCAGGTAAATCAGCATGTGCCACTCCTCCAGAACCTAATTTAGTGTATCCAACTCCATAAGGTGACTCACTATAGGTCATTGATGGTGGTAATCCTGATATTAACTTTAAAGGCGCTCCCCATAATCCTGGTATTAAATAAATAGTAAATGTTAATGTAAGTAACCCTAACAACAGTCTTCCTATAGAAATATGATTTAAAGGAGAATCGTGTGGCAATTGTATTTTTCCGAATAAATATAATGACATTGTACCAAAAACCGCTACCCAAATCCCCACAAAAACTTCCCTCTCAAGAAGATGAAGTTGCAAAACTAAATCTGCATTTGACAAGAATTTAAATGCCAAAGCCAATTCAATGAACCCAAAAACAACTTTTACCGTATTCAACCACCCACCAGATTTTGGCATGTTTTTCATTAAACTTGGAAAAAGTGCAAACAACATAAATGGCAACGCCAATCCTAATCCAAACCCAAACATAGCCAAGGTAAGCAACGTTGCTCCTCCATCAGTTGAAAGAACACTTCCTAAAACTAATCCTAACGCAGGGCCTGTACATGAAAAAGAAACTATAATCAATGTTAGAGCCATAAAAAAGACTCCAATCAATCCCCCACTATTTGATGCGCTATCTACTTTATTAGCTAAACTTGATGGCATTGTAATCTCGAATGCTCCTAAGAAAGAAATAGCAAACACAAAAAAGATTACAAAAAAGAATAAGTTTAAATAGACATTCGTAGAAATTTCATTAAATATATCTGGGCTTAAGCTCTCAAAAAGGTGAAAAGGAACAGATATCAACACATATATTAATATAATACAGAAACCATAAAACAATGCACTAAATCTTCCTTTAGAAGCTGATTCCCCTCCGCTATGCTTAAGAAAAAAGCTAACTGTCATAGGTATCATAGGAAATACACAAGGTGTAAAAGTTACTAATATTCCAGCTAGAAGTGTACCTAAAAATATTGTCCAACCATCCTTTTCTTCCTCACCTTTACTTCCCTCTACTTTAACTGCTTCAATACTCTTAGCATCAGTTAAGACCAAATCACCATTTTCATATGAAAAATTAAACTTCACAATTTCAGGAGGCAAACATTGTCCATCATTACAAGCAACATACTCAAGTTTTGAAACAACCAAAGCTTTTTTCTCATTAAACTTTACTTTTTGTTTAAAAATAGCTTTATTTTCAAAATATTTCATTTCAGCCTCAAACACTTCTTCATACTCAGTGTGTCCTTTTCCTTCTCTTATCTCCCCTACTAGCTCATAACTATTTTTTTTATTCAAAAAAGTTATCGTTGTTGCAACTGGTACATCTTTTACCTCATTCTTAGAATAAACATGCCATCCTTTATCAATTTTAGCTTTGTAAAATATATCAAATTCAGTATCTGAAATTCTCTTTATTTTAGCGCTCCATTTTACAGGTTCAAAAATCTGACTACTATCATCAACTTTTTGAGCTGCACTACTTTTTACTTTTTCAGCCGATAAAACAGTAAACAAATCTTTACCAGCTTCAACTTGAGTAGCAGTAGAAAAATTAAAGTTTAACTTCTTTGATTCAAATAAGCACTTTTCATCATCACATGATTGATATGAAACCTCTCCTTGAATTGAAGTCAGCGATACATCTAGTAATTTAATACGTTGCACTAGTGTTGCTTTATGATCAAAATATGTCATATCCATTTCAAAGACTTTATCAAACTTTGTAATGGATTTACTTTCAGCGGCTATTTTAGGAGCTAATTCAAAGGTTCTACCTAGTTGAGCTTCATCATAGAAAAACTCCGTTGGCAAAGCTCCTCCTTCAGGTAAGTGTTGAGAGTATAAATGCCAGTGGTCCTGAATAGTTGCATTGTAAATTAAATTATATTCTGTTTCGGAAATTTTTTCAACAGCTCCCGACCATTTTACAGGCTCCACTATTTGTGCTTGAGCTATACCCAATCCAAATAGCAATACGAATAAACTAAAGATTTTTTTCATTGTAGGTTAATAATAGGTTTGTAATTAATTAAGGGTTATTTTTAATATCTTTTTGGTTGTTTTTTTTACACTAAAACTAGCATCTGCCCGTTTTCCGACTACCCAAATAATAGTATCATTAGCATTACAAAGCAACCAACTATTTTCTTTTTCTGTTAAAGATAGTTTTTCATCTTTAAAATATTTACTAACTTTTTTCTTTCCTTTCATTCCAAATGGAAAAAAAGAATCACCTTCTTTTTTTCTACGTAAATGTAACGGATATTCCAGCGCATCAACATCAACAAAAATTGAATTTTTCAACGAACAATTTACTTGGTCAACAAGCTCAAAACACAATCCAATTGGAGCGTCAATTTGAGTCATCCCCTCATTTATTTCTACGTTAGAATGTTGTAAATGTAAGGCGTTTTCTTCTAATAATAAAAAATCTCTATCTTTTATCAGTCTATGGGTTTTGGAGCTTACGTATTTTCCTGACTGAGTATCCAACAAGCCCTCTATATTAGACCATTCCGTAAAACAACACTCCTTTAGCATATAGTACAAATAGGCTTTGTATTCTTTATGTGTTTTTAGTTTTTTTATATCTATTTTCAATAAATTACCTTCATACACACACACTTCTTTTTTCACTTTTTCAAAGTGATTATCAAGCACTTTTTTTTCGGATTTTAAATAAGATAAATGCGTATTAAATGTTTCTAATAAACCGGGATTTAATTCTTCTAAAACTGGAATTATATTATGACGAATCTTATTTCTGAAATATTTTGTAGACTGATTACTTTCATCTTCCCTCCATGCAATATTATTGATTATGGTAAAATGCTCTATTTCATCTCTTGTAAACGGTAATAATGGACGAACAATTCTCCCATTAATTTCCGGTATCCCTACTAATCCATTTAAGGATGATCCACGAGTTAAATTTATCAATACAGTCTCTATGTTGTCATTGGTGTGATGTGCTGTTAATACGTAGTCATATTGTTCATCACTCATTAATTCATCAAACCAATTGTAACGCAACTCCCTTGCTGCCATTTGAGTTGATAATTTATGTGTTTCAGCATATTTAGTGGTATCAAAAGATATGGAATGACAATGAACCCCTAATTGCTCCGCTAAATGTGATACAAAAACAGCATCTTTATCAGAATCTTCAAAACGCAACTTAAAATTACAATGTGCTAAAGCAAAATTAAATTCAAGCTTATGAAGTAAATGTGCTAAAATCACACTATCTATCCCCCCAGAAATAGCTACTAATAATTTACTTTCGGTTAAAAATGGTAGATTTTGGTCAATGTGTTTCTTGAATTTTTCTAACATTTGAAATTGTTTAAAATTAAGTCAGCAATGCCTCTCGCATTGCTTTAGCTTTTATTAAGCATTCTTGATATTCTGCTTCTGCTGTTGACTTTACTGTAATAGCACCTCCAACAGAGTAAGAAACATATTTATTTGTTTCGTTATACAGAATACTTCGAATAATAACATTAAAATCGAAATCATTATTTGGGGTAAAATAACCTACGGATCCAGAATACAATCCACGTTTAGTATCTTCTAATTCTTCAATAATTTTCATAGCAGAAACTTTTGGCGCTCCTGTCATGCTTCCCATTGGGTACGAGGTTCTTAATACCTCAACAGGGCTTTTTGTATGCTGAACCTCAGCAGTAACCGTGCTAATCATCTGATGTACTTGATCAAACGAATACACTTTACACAACTCAGATACCTTTACACTTCCTTTAACCGCTGTTTTTGATAAATCATTTCGTACCAAATCAACAATCATAATATTTTCTGAACGTTCTTTTTTATCAAGCTCTAAATCATGTTTTAGCTGTTGGTCTTCAACTTTATCTTCAGAACGCTTTGCAGTTCCTTTAATTGGTTGTGAAATTATTGTAGTATTACTTTTCCGTATATAGCGTTCAGGTGAAGCAGAAAGTAAATACTTATCATTTAATTTAAAAAAAGTCGCAAAAGGCGGATTTGAAATAGCATTTAATTTTTGATATACTTTTAAAGGATATATTTTAGTTTCCTCTGCATAAAATTCCTGACAAAAATTCATTTCATAAATATCTCCTCTACAGATGTGATTGTGTATTTTTTGAAATCTTTCGAAATAACTATCCTTAGTCATTCGAAGTTTAATCTTTATTGGGTCTTTCTCTTGTTCAAACTTAACTGATTCATTATTAATAGCGGTGATTTCTGAATAGTCATCGTCTAATTCATCATCTACAAAATGTAAATATTGAATTTCAAGAATATCACCCTTTAAAAGGAATATTTTTTTTGGTTGAAAGAAAAACAATTCTGGAAAGTCAAGTCCATCAAAATTAGTTGATTTCAAGTTTTCAGTATCATACTTTAAATCATACGTTAAATATCCAAACAACCAATCCTTAGTGTGTGACTGATATTCTTTTAATTTATCGAATGCTTCAGTAGCATCTGTTTGTAATATTGTGAATGCATCAACCGCCAAAACAGCATCATAACTTGAATATGTTTGTTGATACTTATTAGAATCTAACCAAACAACTTCTCTAAACTGCTGACTCCATTGCAACAATTTATTTTTAATACTATGCCCTTCTTCGAGCTGTATTTTTTTGTGAACTCTCAAATAAAAAGTATTATTAGTTGGCTACGTCGCTAATGAATTTAATCCGATATAATCGCAACTCTTCATCATCATAATCCCCCTCAAATTCTTCAATTGCATCTGTTATCTTATCAGTTTCGGCTTCCATAAAATACTCATGAATCTCTTCTTGCTGATCCTCATCTAAATGATCATCAATCCAGTAATTTAAATTCAATTTAGTACCTGAATACACTATCTGTTCCATTTCTTTAATGAACTCAGTCATCGTCATTCCTTTAGCAGCAGCAATATCATTCAAAGGTAATTTTCTATCAACATTTTGTATGATATATAGTTTTAAAGCTGAATTAACCCCCGTACTTTTAACCACTAAATCATCTGGACGCATAATATCATTATCATCTACATATTGCGCTATTAATTTTACGAATTCCTTTCCGTATTTTTTAGCTTTTCCTTCACCAACACCATGAACGTTTTTCAATTCTTCGATGCTTATTGGATATTTTAGCGCCATATCTTCTAATGAAGGATCTTGAAAAACAATAAAAGGCGGCACTCCTAACTTATGAGCTACCGTTTTACGTAAGCTTTTCAATATTTTCATCAACTGTATATCCGCAACAACATCACTTCCTTTTGAAGCAACCATTACCCCATCAGTACCTTCGTCAACATACATATGGTCTTCTGTCATCATAAAACTTTCTGATGCATCAATAAATTGATTTCCATTTTCAGTTAAACGAATAACTCCATATGTTTCAATATCTTTCTTAATAAACTTAGCGACTATTGCTTGGCGTATCAATGCCATCCAATACACTCCGTCTTTCCCTTTTCCATTTCCAAAAAATGGTTTTATATCTGTTTTATGTGAAGAGATTAGTGCATTTTTATTTCCTAATAACGTACTAACAATATCTTTAGCTTTATACTTTTCTTTTGTTAAACTTACAATTTCCAAAAGAATTTTTAGTTCATCCTGAGCTTCATGTTGCTTTTTTGGAAAACGCATATTGTCATCCATATCCGCTCCATCTCCATTTACACCATCAAATTCTTCTCCAAAATAATGAAGTATAAATTTACGTCTAGACATTGACGTTTCTGAAAACGCAACCATTTCTTGTAATAATGCATGCCCAATTTCTTGTTCAGCTACAGGCTTATTTGCCATGAACTTCTCAAGTTTTTCTATGTCCTTATAAGCATAAAACGCTAAGCAATGTCCTTCTCCTCCATCTCTACCAGCACGACCAGTTTCTTGATAATAACTCTCTATACTTTTTGGTATATCATGATGAATTACAAAACGAACATCTGGCTTATCTATTCCCATTCCAAATGCAATAGTAGCCACAACAACATCGGTATCTTCCATCAAGAACATATCCTGATGTTTTGCTCTTGTTTTTGTATCTAAACCTGCGTGATACGGAACTGCTTTCACCCCATTTACTTGAAGCACTTGAGCTAATTCCTCAACCCTTTTTCTGCTTAAACAGTATACAATACCACTTTTACCCTCATTTTGTTTTACAAAACGAATAATATCTGCATCTACATTTTTTGTTTTTGGACGTACCTCATAATATAAATTAGGTCTGTTAAAAGTAGCTTTAAAAACTTCCGCTTTTGGCATACCTAAATTTTTGGTAATATCTTCTTGCACTTTAGGGGTTGCCGTAGCAGTTAGTGCTACTATTGAGATATTATCCCCTATTTTTTTTATAATGTTTTTTAAATTTCTGTATTCAGGTCTAAAATCATGTCCCCACTCAGATATACAATGTGCTTCATCAACCGCCATAAAAGAAATTGGCACAGAACGTAGAAACTCAATGTTTTCCTCTTTAGTAAGAGACTCAGGAGCGACATACAATAATTTTGTAATACCATTAGTCATGTCTTCTTTTACCTGCTTTACTTCAGCTTTCGTCAAAGACGAATTTAATACATGAGCAATTCCTTTTTCAGAAGAAATCCCTCTAATGGCATCAACTTGATTTTTCATTAACGCTATTAAAGGAGAAACTACTATTGCTGTTCCTTCTCTCATTAATGCAGGTAATTGAAAACACAAGGATTTCCCACCTCCAGTTGCCATAATAACAAAAGTGTCTTTTCCTTCTAATACATTTTTAACGACACCTTCCTGTAATCCTTTGAATTGTGAAAACCCAAAGTGTTTTTTTAACGAAGCATGCAAGTCAACTTGATTAAATTCCATTTAAATATTTTATGTTTTATGCTCTATTTAATTTTTATCACTTAAATAAAACAACTTTCTTATCATACATTATATGTATATGATAAAAAAAAAGTAATTTCGTTTGAGGATATTAAAGATAGTATTTTATTTAAAACCTAAAGCAAATTTTTTATAAAAAAAATATGCTTATTTAAGGTTTACATATATAAACTTAATCAGCAAAAAAGGCAACATATAATCGTTTTGTTGATTTTAAAATTTTATTTAAGTGAGTAGTTTAGAAAAAATCATTCGAATAGCAAAAGAAACCATTACAATTGAGCAAGAAGCTATTGCCAACTTAGTGAATCTTGTAGACAATGAATTTGCAGAAGCTGTAAATCACATCTATAATTCTAATGGAAGAGTAATCATTTCTGGTATTGGAAAAAGCGCCAATATTGCTACCAAAATTGTTGCCACTATGAACTCTACAGGTACCCCAGCAATTTTCATGCATGCTGCAGATGCAATTCATGGAGATCTAGGGACTGTTCAGAAAAATGATACGGTAATTTGCATTTCTAAAAGCGGAAACACTCCTGAGATAAAAGTTCTAGTTCCTTTAATAAAAAATGGAGGAAACAAGTTAATAGCTATCACTTCTAACCGAACTTCATTTTTAGGATCAGAAGCTGATTATGTATTACATGCCTATGCCGAAAAAGAGGCATGCCCTAACAACTTAGCCCCAACAACCAGCACTACAGCTCAATTGGTTATGGGAGATGCTTTAGCAGTATCCTTATTAAAATTAAAAGACTTTACCAGCAGTGATTTTGCTAAATACCACCCAGGTGGCGCTTTAGGGAAACGCTTATATTTAAGAGTACGCGACTTAATAGCTAAACACGAAAAACCTGAAGTAAAAGCTACAGCATCAATTAAAGATGTTATCATAGAAATATCTAATAAACGTCTAGGCGTTACTGCAGTTGTTGATGACCACAGTAAAATTATTGGAATCATCACTGATGGTGATTTAAGACGTATGTTGGCAGAGACTACGGATATTAACTCACTTAAAGCAAGTGACATCATGTCTGCTTCTCCAAAAACACTATCGAGTGATGCGATGGCTGTTGAGGCAAAGGAACTATTAGAAGAAAACAATATTTCTCAAGTACTTATTCAGGACGACAATAAATATCAAGGTGTGGTACACATACACGATTTAATAAAAGAAGGTATCTTGTAAAATGGGAAAAAAAAATCCAAATGAAATGTCGTTCCTTGATCACTTAGAAGTACTCAGAGGACACTTAATAAAATCTACTTTAGCAATATTATTATTTGCTACGGTTGCTTTTCTTTTTGAAAAAATTGTTTTCGATATTATTCTTTTAGGCCCTTCCAAGATAAATTTCGTGACCTATAACGGACTTTGTAATTTATCGAAAGTCTTAGGTTTTGACAAAAGTTTATGCATCACCGAAATGCCTTTTGAAATACAAAGTAGAACATTAGCTGGTCAGTTTTCTGCTCATATATGGGTATCGATTACTTTCGGATTTATTGCTGCTTTTCCAATTGTAATTTACCAATTCTGGAAATTTGTAAGCCCTGGACTACATAGTAATGAGCGAAAAACATCTAGAGGCTTTATTTTTGCCGCTTCTTTTTTATTCTTTACAGGTGTCTTATTTGGTTACTACATCATTTGCCCACTATCCATTAACTTTTTAGGAAGCTACAGTGTTTCAGAAGTCATTCACAACGATTTTGATTTAGACTCCTATGTCAGCCTGGTACGAGCATCTACATTAGCCTCTGGACTTATTTTCGAACTACCAATCATCATCTATTTCTTGACAAAAGTCGGACTAGTTACCCCTGAGTTTTTAAGAAAAAACAGAAAAGTTGCCTTAGTAATCGTATTAATTGTCTCTGCTGTAATTACACCACCAGACATTGCCAGCCAGGTAATTGTTGCTATACCAGTAATAATCCTATATGAAGTAAGTATTGTAATATCCAAACGCGTTTTAAAAAATCAAGCAAAAAAAGCACTCGAAACACCATAAGTCATGAATAAAAAGATAAAAGATTTTGACGAGTATAGAGAAAAAATGAATAAGCGCATCTTAAAAGATGACAACAAAATTCTTCATAGAATATTCAATTTAGACACCAAAGCATTCCAAGAAGGAGCATTAGATGTCAGAACAAAAGAATTATTAGGCTTAACTGCTTCTATGGTATTAAGATGCGACGATTGCGTAAAATACCATTTGGAATCATGCCACAAAGCAGGACTAAACGGTAAAGAAGTTGCAGAAGCATTAAGCATATCCACCTTAGTTGGAGGAACTATTGTAATACCTCATTTACGTAGAGCTTATGAGTTTTGGGATGCATTACAAGATGACTAACCGTTAAGGATTTACTAAAGAATTATTTATTCCACACTAAACACTTACTTTTACAACACTATAATTGCGCATTATGATTTTAAGAGCTGAAAACATTAAAAAATCTTACAAGAACAAGCTTGCTGTTAATGGTATCTCTGTTGAAGTAAAACAAGGTGAAATTGTTGGTTTACTAGGACCAAACGGAGCTGGTAAAACAACTTCTTTTTACATGATTGTTGGGTTGATAAAACCTACTGAGGGTAAGATATTTTTAGACCAGACTGAAATTACAAAATTCCCAATGTACAAACGTGCACAACACGGTATTGGATATTTAGCACAAGAAGCTTCTGTTTTCAGAAAACTAACTGTTCAAGAGAACATAATGAGCGTATTAGAACTAACTGATCTTTCAAAAAAAGAACAATTAGAACGTACCGAACAATTAATTGAAGAATTCAACCTTCAAGAACGTAGAGATCGTAAAGGAGATTTACTTTCTGGAGGTGAACGCAGAAGAACTGAGATTGCTCGAGCCTTGGCCACAAACCCAAGTTTCATATTACTAGATGAGCCATTTGCAGGTGTAGACCCTGTAGCCGTTGAAGATATTCAACGAATTATAGCACAACTTAAGGATAAAAACATAGGCATCTTAATTACCGATCATAATGTACAAGAAACCTTAGCAATTACCGACAGAACTTATTTGATGTTCGAAGGAAGTATATTAAAACATGGAATTCCTGAAGAATTAGCAGAAGATGAAATGGTGCGAAAAGTATACTTGGGACAAAACTTTGAGTTGCGTAAAAAGAAATTAGATTTTAAATAATCGCATCAATATAAAAAATAACAACCCCTACTTTTTAACCAATCGTAGGAGTTTTTCATTATCACCATTATAGATATTTAAATCCACATATTCTTTAATACCACGCACACTTCCTTTATCGGTAAATTGCCAAAAACTCCAATCTTTATCAATATTTTCTACATGAAAATTGTAGTTAGCCACCCAACAAGTATACTCTGAAAAATCTTTATATAAATGATCATTGTAAAAAGACTCTCCCGAATAAATAATAGGTTTTATTCCGTAATGTTTCTCTACTTTAACCAACCATTTACGCAAACCTATTTTTAAATTTCCTATGCTTTGAATTCTTGGAACATCTTCTATATCTAACACAGGTGGCAAATCACCTTTTTGAAGATGCACAGTACTAATAAAATTATTAGCTTGTAAAATGGAGTTTTCGTTAGGGCGGTAATAATGATAAGCACCTCTTACAAACCCTTTTTGTTTTGATTTACTCCAGTTGGTTTTAAATTTCCTATCCACTTTTACACTTCCTGCAGTGGCCCTTATAAATACGAAGAAAATCGGAAAACTATCTTGAACCTTCACTACTTTGTTCCAGTTTATTTTCCCCTGATAATGTGACACATCTATTCCAAAGGATTTATTTTTATGGTTCTGTAACACATCAAATATTCGTAATTGCGTAGTAACAGAGGATACTTTTATAGATTCTTTATTCTCTATGCGCTGAAATGCTAAATAATAGATCGTATAACGATAATGCCAAGCTCCAAATAAAAAAGCGATTAAGATTATTGGTAATATAATATGCTTCTTGAATGAAAACTTTTTCTTTAGAGGTTTTCTTCGCTTTATCGTTTTTCTTCGCTGTAAGCCTTTCAATACTTTTCTACCAGAAGACATTTTATTTTTTCATATTACTAATTACTGAAATCAACACGTATAAAACAATAATTACAGGTATTGCCAAAAACTGTAAGAACACCAATAACAATACCGATAGTATTAAAAAGATATATTTAACTGCATTATCCTTAAACCCATAGGTCTTCATTTTTAAAGAAAATAACGGGATTTCTGCATTTAACATGTAACAACTAAATACCGTTAATCCGATTAAAAACCATTTATTTAAAATCAACTCATTTACCCATTCTATATTATTAGTCATTAGAATCAAAGGCAAACTTAATATGAACAATGTATTTGCAGGAGTTGGCAAACCTATAAAAGAATCTGTTTGACGAGTGTCTATATTAAAATTAGCTAATCGATAACATGAAGCCAATATCACTAATAAACCAATTAATGGCACAAAACTAGTTGTACTATTATTCCATTCAGTCGTTGAAAAATCTAATGCATAAGGAAAGCTTCCAGTTGTTTTCTCCAACAATTTAAATACTACAACACCAGGAACCACACCACTCGTAACCATATCGGCTAATGAATCTAACTGTAACCCTAATTCACTTTTTACATCAAGTAATCTAGCCGCAAAGCCATCAAAAAAATCAAAAACAATCCCCAGTATTACGAATACTGCTGCCACAAGTAAATTATCTTCAACAGCAAATACAACTGCAATACTCCCACAAAATAAATTTAATAAGGTAATTATATTTGGAATGTGTTTTTTCATGGTTTACATATTTTTTATTAAAGTAAAAATAACAAAGATTTTACTCTAATCTACATTTAAAATTTTAAAATCCGAACGCTTTTATCATTCTATCATTTCCGGACATATCTTTTCTCAACTCTACCGCTTCAAACCCTAAGTTTTTAATCAACGCTACAGTTTCTTTTCCTAAATATTGATTAATTTCAAAATACAACACACCTTCTTTTTTCAAATGACTCAATGCATACTCAGTTATTTTCTTGTAAAAAATTAACGCATCACCATCTTCAACAAACAAAGCCAAATGAGGTTCATACTCCAATACATTTTTCTTTATTTCCTGTTTCTCTAAATTCCTAACATACGGAGGATTTGACACAATTACATCAAAAATATATTTTGAATCATTTACTATTTTCGGATTCAAGATACTATCATTAACAAAATCAACATCAACCTCATTTTGCTTCGCATTTACCTTAGCCACCTTTACAGCCTCTCCAGAAACATCTACAGTTGTTACCTTTACTTTCGGTAAGTTCTTTGCCAAACTAACAGGAATACATCCTGAACCAGTACCAATATCCAAAATCGAAAGATTACTTTGTCGCTCTTCTTCGTAATGACTACAATCCTTTACAATCCAATCCACCAACTCTTCAGTTTCGGGACGGGGAATTAAGGTGTTTTCAGTTACCTTAAAAGGCAATCCATAAAATTCTGTTTCTCCAAGTATGTATTGTATTGGCTGTTCCTTTTTTAATTTCTGAATAGCTGACTCAAAAAAAAGAACATCCTTATCACTAACAACTGTATTCGGATTCAATAAAAAATCCATTTTACTTAGCCTTAACTTATAATCAATCAATATACAGAAAAATGAATCCATCTCCGTTTGCTCATATACAATAGCCAAAACAGATTGCATTTTTATTTTCAAATCACTTAAAGTCATGCTACTTCAATTGCTTTTTAATTTTACTCAACTCATTCGCCAATAAGGACAACTTATCCTCTAAGTCATCTTTATGCTCTGGAAGTCTTTTAAAGAATGTGTATTTTATCTTCCAAATTTCTTTGATATCCTTTTTTTCAAATTCCTTATCTTCAATACTTGAATGATCCGCTTTAAGCACAATTTTATCTTTCAGCACATAAATACGACGTAAAATCAATTTATTAGCCACTAAAACCAACACCAGAGTTCCATTTAACAACTCTTTAAGTTTACTCGCGGGAAAATAATGTCCCACAACAATATCATTCGGGAATAACCCTTTATCATGAGAAGTCATTTCCAAATTTGTAATTGTATAACCTCTCAAGGGAGTGGTATTTTTAACGGGCAATTGCAAAGTTGGCATTTGATTCACAAAAGACTCTTTATCACTATATAATATATAGTCCGAAAAATTAGATTCCGTAATACAAGGTATTTTAGTAAACTTCTCCTGGGTCAACTCATTAATATCTGTGGTTATCCCCCCACGAAACTTCAACAATTCATTAACAGTCAAATCTCTTGTTAGCAACTGATCAATATAAATACTAAAATAATTAGCAACTTTTATAATTGTTTCTATTTTGGGTTCACTCCTACCCTCTTCGTAAGCCCCTAAAGTAGCCCTCTTCAAGTCAAACAAGTCCGCAAAAGCTTGCTGACTTAAATTTTTCACTTTTCGTATTTTTTTTATGTTTTTTCCAAAAAACGACATAATTTGCTAATTTTATTTGCAATTTAATTTCTTTATTGTATATTTACACTATAATTATTAGCTAATACTATTAAAACGAGCTAATTTAGTTTTTAAACCGCTAACAAATATAGCGTATTACAACTAAAGAACTAATAAAATTGGCATATTGTTGAACTAACTCACTAATTTATCATGTTACTATTGCTTATAACTTTACTAAAATACATCACAGATTTCATCGTTTATCTTATAAACTTTTTGTAATATTAAACATCAAAAAAAAGAAATAAAAGCAACTAGTATTTCAAGGTAGACAAACGAGCTAATTAACTAAAAGCATTAAACTTAAATAACAAAAAACCTAAAAATACTAATATCCCTTAGATGGACTAAAACAAAACTAACTATATGAAAAACCATTTTGACCTCATTAAAAATTATTTAATCGAATTGAACTACAGTATTACTTATGAAAATAAGAGTGACGGAGTTTTAATGGTTCAAAAAGAAAGTGACGGAATTAAAAATTTAATTCTAGGAGTAGCAGACCCAATTTTAATATTAGAACAGTACATATTTAAAATTAATCATGCTTCAGAAAACATTTTCAAACAACTATTACAAAAGAACAGAGATATTATTCACGGTGCTTTTGTACTAGATGAATCCGGACAAAAAGTGATTTTCAGAGATACTTTGCAATTGGAAAATTTAGACTTAAACGAGTTTGAAGGTTCTATCAACTCGCTTAGTTTGTTATTAAGTGAATACTCCGAAAACATCATTGAGTTTTCAAAATACTAACCAGTTATTATTTTAATAACATTAAACACCAATATTATGATTATAGCAACTACAGACATCATTCCAAATAAAGAAATTACTGAAATACTAGGGATTGCACGCGGAAGTACTGTAAGAGCTAGAAATATTGGTAGAGACATTTTTGCTGGCTTAAAAAACATAGTTGGTGGTGAAATTGAAGAATACACCCAATTGCAAGCAGAATCAAGAGAACAAGCGATACAACGAATGACAATAGATGCTCAAAAACTAGGAGCTGATGCCATTATTAATATGCGATTAACTACATCAATGGTCATGCAAGGAGCATCAGAAATTTTAGCTTACGGAACTGCTGTTAAATTGAAATAATATGGAAACAGAAACAATATTAATGTTCGGCTTACAAGCGCTGATATGGTTCGGAATTCTTTTCGCGTTAATTTACCTGATAAGAAGAAGACATAAGATCAAAAAAACAGAGGATTTTGAACAACGAGATAACTAATACAAATAAAATTAACTAATAAACAAAAACATTATGAACATATTTAGAAGATTATTTAGCATAGGAAAAGCAGAAGCACATTCAGCCATTGATAAAATGGAAGATCCTATTAAATTAACAGAACAAGGAATTAGAGACATGAAACAAGACTTAGACAAAAGTCTGGAAGCATTAGCTCAAGTAAAAGCAATGGCCATTAGAGCCAACAATGACAAAGAAGAGTATGCTTTAAAGGCTGACGATTATCAAAATAAAGCAATGTTAATCCTTAAAAAAGCACAAAAAGGTGAACTAAAAGCAGAAGATGCTGATCGTTTAGCTAAAGAAGCGTTGATCAAGAAAGAAGAAAGTCAAAAAAATGCAACTAGAACTACTGCAGAAGCTGAAAAATTCAACACATCAGTAGCACAGTTAGAGAAAAATGTGAATAGCATAAAATCTAACATCAGCAAGTGGGAAAACGAATTAAAAACGTTAAAAGCTAGAGTTAAAGTAAGTAACGCTACTAAAAACTTAAATAAGCAAATGGCTGAAATTGATAGTTCAAGTACCGTTAGCTTATTAGAACGCATGAAAGAAAAAGTAGAGCAAGATGAAGCTCTAGCTGAAGCATACGGAGACATTGCAAACGATTCAAAAAGTATTGACGACGAATTAAATGCTGCAATTGACACTACTGAAGTTAGTGCCGAAAGTGACTTAGAAAAGCTAAAGAAACAATTAGGTATGAGTGAAGATTCTAAAGAATCTTAATACTAACTTAATAAATATAAATTGGGCTTGTCGTAAACAATAATGTTAAACTAACTTTCGACAAGCTCATATAATCATCAGCAAAACACAATATTCTATTTTAAAGAATAACATATGACATTAACTGACTTAGTATTTTCCTCCATAAATTTACCGCTTACTATTTTACTAATAGTTTTAGCGGCCTACAGAATCATTACCATGTTATTTGGGTTAGATTTAGATTTCGATATGGACTTTGACATTGATGTAGATGCAGACTTTGATGCTGATATGGATACCGATACTTCGTTTGATGCTAGTGGATTAGATCTTGAAGAAGTTTCAAATATTGAGATAAAAAGAGATGCTATTGTTAAAGACAGACGAAAAGACTTAAAATGGTGGCAAGTTATATTGATTTATTTCAATTTTGCTGAACTTCCATTTCTATTCACTTTTACATCTTGGATATTTTTCTGGTGGAGTTTGACTGTTATCGGGACTTACATGACTGGTAGTTATGACAATTCATTTGGCTTAGTTATTTTCTTAAGTGCAATTATACCTGCACTGATTATAAATAAAATATTCACTACACCTTTTAAGTCAATCTTTAAGAAATTAGAAAGGAAAGGCGTGGACTCATTAGATTTATTAGGAAGAAAAGGAACACTACTCTCTAATATCACTAATGATAAATTAGGGAGCGTTAAGCTAGTGGTAAATAGCGACCCAATAAATATTTATGCTAAATCATTAAATGGTGAAACTATTAAATCAGGACAGCAAGTACTGATTATAAAAGAATCAAAAGACAAAAAATACTATTACATACAATCATACTAATCAATTAACTAACTAAATAAAAACTATGAACTTAACGTTATCATTATTTGCCTTAGCGGGTATTGTACCAACAATTATTGGAGTTGTTGTTGGTGGAATCTTTTCACTAATACTACTCTTTGTAATTTACATTGCATTATTCTACAAAAAAATACCTCAAGGTGAAGCCTTAGTAAAAACCGGTTTTGGTGGAACTCAAGTTGCTTTTGATAAAGGAATGTACGTTATCCCTTTATTACACAAAGTAGAAATCATGGATATTTCGGTAAAAAAAATCGAAATTGAACGTTTAGAAAACGACGGTCTTATTTGTAAAGACAATATGCGTGCAGATATTAAAGTTGCCTTTTTCGTACGTGTAAACAAATCAAAAGAAGCAATTATTGAAGTAGCACAAACTATTGGTTGTGAAAGAGCTTCTCACATTTCTACTTTAAATGAATTATTTGAAGCAAAATTCTCTGAAGCTTTAAAAACTGTAGGTAAGAAATTTGAATTCATTGAACTATATGAATCTAGAGCAGAATTTAGAGATGAAATAATTACTGAAATTGGTCGTGATTTAAACGGATACACATTAGAAGATTGTGCTATTGATTACTTAGAGCAAACTGCAGTAAGTTATTTAAAAGCTGACAATATTTTAGATGCTGAAGGAATTAAAAAAATTACTGAATTAACTGCCGCACAAAATATTAAGTCAAACTTAATTATGCGCGATGAACAAAAAACAATCCGAAAACAAGATGTTGAAGCACGTGAAGCTATTCTAGAATTGGACAAGCAATTAGCAGAAAAAGAAGAGCAACAAAAACGTGAAATAGCAAACATCATGTCCCGTGAAGAAGCAGAAACTTTAAAAGTTGCTGAAGAAGAACGATTAAAATCAGAATCAGCTCGTATTTCTACAGAAGAAAAATTACAGATTGCTGAAGAAAACAAACAACGTCAGGTAATTGTTGCAGCTAAAAACAAAGAACGTACGGATGCTGTTGAGGCAGAACGCGTATTAAAAGATCGTGACTTAGAAGCTACTGAACGTGAACGTGCAGTAACACTAGCTCAAATTGATAAAGAAAAAGCAGTAGAAATTGAAAAGAAAAATATCCAAGATGTTATTCGTGATCGCGTTACTTTAGAAAAAGGAGTAGTTGAAGAACAAGAAAACATGAAAGATATAGAAGCTTTCAAAGGTGCTGATCGTGAAAAACAAGTTGCTATTACTTTAGCTGAAAAAGCTGCAGAAGAGCAAATGATAAGACGTGTTAAATTAGCAGAGGCTGAAAAAGAAGCATCAAAACAAAAAGCTGAAGAAATTAACATTCATGCACAAGCACAAAAAGAAGCATCTGTTAAAGAAGCTGAAGCTCGTAAAATTTTAGCAGAAGCAACTGCAAAAGAAGAAGCTACGATAGGTATGTCTGAAGCACAAGTAATGCACGCTAAAGCTGAGGCTGAAGAAAAGCAAGGTCTTGTTGAAGCAACAATCATCGAGAAAACTGCTATTGCTGAGGCAGCAGGTATTGAGGCAAAAGCTACAGCATTGAAAACTCAAGGAATTGCCGAAGCAGATGTTATTAAAGAAAAAGCGTTAGCGCAAGCTACTGGTGATAAAGAAATTGCATTTGCAGAAGCAGCTGGAATTGAAGAGAAAGCCGAAGCAATGAAGAAATTAGATGGTGTAGGTAAAGATCACGAAGAGTTCAAACTGAAGCTAGATAAACAATTACAAGTAGACTTAGCAGAAATCAGTATCCAAAAAGATATTGCAGATGCTCAAGCAGATGTAATTGGTCAAGCATTGAAATCATCTAACATTGATATCGTTGGTGGTGAAACAATGTTCTTCGATCAAATCATCGGACAAATTACTAAGTCTAAAGGAATTGACAGATTAGTAAACCACTCTGATAACCTTACACAAGTTAAAGATGCTATTTTAGGTAGTGATGATGTAAAAGGAAATTTATTAGATAAAATAAAAGAATTTGCAACTCAGTACGGAATTGGTTCTGAGGACATCAAAAACTTAACTATTTCTAAATTGTTATTGGACCTACAATCTAAAGCAAGCTCTACAGATGAGCAAAACAACTTTGGTAACCTATTCAACTTAGCGAAAGCTTTAGGATTAGGTGACAAGAAATTGAATTAAAACTATTTCGACAAGCTCTGCATGACGAAATAAAATGTCAGAATGAGCTTGTTGAAACTTTGTTTTCTAATAGAGTTGTACTACTACGCTTCATTCTTATACAAGTAGATTATTAACTTTTAATACTCAAAAAATATGGGATTTGCACAATTTATGGTTAGCTCTATGAAGAGCAATAGTAGACGACAACAAAGAGTACCTTTTGATAAAGAAAACATTTATTTATCCAGTAATGATAAAAAGAAAAAACCTCAATTTAAAAAAGCAACTCAAGAACAGCTTTTAAAGATTAAGGAGCGATTACATAGAAGTAATAACGTTTATCAGCGAAAATTGATAGGGTTTACTGTTTTAATAACAATTACCGTATTAACTATTATAACGTATAGTTTAACAATAATAGAATTTTCAATTTAATTATTATGAGCATTCAATTTCAAGAAACACAAAAATTTAATCCATGGTTGACATTCACAATATTGATTGGGCTTAGTATTATACCTGCAATTATTGGGCAAGAATTAGATCTGGTTCCTTGTATAGCATACTGTTCTGTAGTACTTATAACCTTATTACTTTTTGTATTTATGAAACTAGAAACATCTATAAACAAATCCTTTTTATACTTTTCTTTTTTCCCATTTATCAAAAGAACTGTTAAATGGTCAGAAGTTGAAAAGGTAAAAGTAATAGATTATGGCTTTATAGGCGGATGGGGAATTAGATTATGGACAGGATATGGAACAGTTTATAATACCCGTGGATCAAAAGGTTTATTTATAAAATTAAAAAATGGCAAACGATTTATTGTAGGTACTCAAAAGAAAGAAGAATTAGAAACAGTAATTGCTTCTTTAAATTTATCAAACTAAACCTACAATACTCTTAAAAACATAGCTTACCAATACAGGATATGCAAGAACAAACTAACCAACATAACAATCAATTAGAAGGCGGAACATACGAAATTATCCAGTCTCGTCTTCAAAAACATAAAACTGATTTAGTCACTCGTTTAAATAATTTAAACGGTTCTAGGAAAGAGGTGTTTGGGGCTGTTGAAACAAAACTAATTGCTAACGACAGAATTAACACCGAAAACACGTGTATAGCTCGTGATATTGTCGCGTTAGGAAACAACTGTTTATTCGGATACAATGTACACTTTGGTTTACGTACTGAAATAAAACTAACTGATGTTTTTAGTTTATACACTTATAAGGAGCAACGTTTTCAAGAACAACCGCTTACTTTAATAAACGACGAGCTATTTATAAGTGATTTTCAAAATCTATATAAATTCTATCGAAATACCTTCTTTGCCAAGTTCAGTATTATTGGGAATTACCTGTACATGGTTTTTCAGGTAAATGAAAACACTTCAGATATTAAAGCTTTCAAATGGCTGATAAAAGATCAGTCGTTAGTATATATCGATAATCGTAGTGACCATGAATTTAAGTTTCCTGTTCAGCATGAATTCATATGGCAAGAAACTAATTATGATATGCATCGCAACGGATCACATCCGCATATTTCAATACTTGACAAAATTTTTGTAGAGACTATTGGCGGTGATTTAACCATTAAAATTGAAGATAACACTGATGATGGAAAAGGTATCCTTAACGAACCAGTTGAACATCGAGATCAAACTTTAGAAGATGGTAAATTTTTATTTGCCGACTTAGGAAATCTTACGGTGCTAAGCATTACACCTTATCAAGAAACAGCTCGTTACTTTGTATACAATCATAAAGTTCAACAAGTTGCTCGTATACAAAGTATCCAGGATACTGCAGTACTTTTACCCGATAATCACGGATTAATTTTTCCTGATGGTTATTACTTGCAAACTGGAGAATTTAAGAAGTTTGAAAAGAGTATTGAACAAGTAAAATTTCAGCAAAAAATTGCTTCCCCTAACGGTGAAGATTACTTATATGTTTTCTATGAAGAAGCAAAAGGTGATTATGTATTAATGACCTATAACATCATAGAGCAACGAATAAACACACCTATTATTTGTAACGGGTTTACTGTTTTAGAAAACGGAGAATTATGTTATTTTAAAGCTGAAGACGATTCAACCAAACATCATGTGGTGCAAATTTGGCAGACTCCTTTTTCTAAGACAATACAGGTTTCTAATACACATAGTGACTCCTTACTGTACAAAATTGGAAACAAGGACATCGTAAAAGCAATGGCAGAATGCCAGGAACTAATTACCTTATTGAATAAAGAGGATAATTACGATGGTTTATATGATGATATTAGCAGGCAAGCTACTGATGTATTGGATTCTTATTATTGGATTAACGAGACTGACACCTCCGGTTTAAACATCCCTTTATTAGAATTAAAAACGACTGCCAATGCGGCTATAGATGAATTTGAAAAAGTAGTTCAATTAAAAAAATCAGCTACTACTGCTACAACAAAAGTTGAGCAAGATATTTCAGATTTATTCGATAAAATAAAACACAGTAGTTTTAAATCTATCGATGATTTTGTAGAGGTACTTACTCGACTTAGAGGAGCTCAGGGAGCTACGATAAGCTTAAAAGATATTCGCTACACCAATACTTCTCGTATTGAAGAACTATCAGCAGGTATTAGCGAACAGACTGAACACATTTCTAGAAGATGTGTTAGTTTTTTATTAGATGAAAAAGCACTACTTCCCTACCATAACAGATTGAAGGAAAAAGCTACTGTTTTAGAAAAGATAAATAAAGTTGTAGAAGCAAAAGGATTAGAGGAAGATATCAATCAAATTAGTACTGATTTAGAAATGCTAATTGATA
>Ga0209292_1001198_pt1 | contig 32146 bp, 23 predicted proteins | sample GOMGulsemesocosm_2_FD_184634 | JGI IMG/M metagenome (GOLD analysis project Ga0209292, IMG submission 184634) | Methane-oxidizing microbial communities from mesocosms in the Gulf of Mexico - GOM9C Gulf of Mexico (SPAdes) (version 2) | ecosystem: Environmental > Aquatic > Marine > Cold seeps... | reverse complement strand
CTCGGTAATTTCGCCTTGCTCGTTGATCACCGGCACCACCAACGAGCCGTTAAAATGCTCATGGCCAGACTGACGTAATATGCCAATGTCTTGCAACTGGCCGCGCATTTCACCACCGGCTTTACGGTTCTTGGCTGGCAAGCGATAAGCCAAGGTGCGGTTAGCGTAACCCAACTTAAAATACTCAATCAATTTCGGGCAATCAAGGCCGCGACTGGCTAAGTATTCATGCACCTCAACACACTGTTTTAATGTCTCGTGATAATAATCAATCACCTGTGTTAGCGCGACTTGATGATCGGCGGCTAAGGAAAAAGATAGTTTAGTGGTCGTATTTTGTTTTATCGGTGTCTCGCCATTTTGCGCAATCAAGCTAATGTCTTTTTGCAGTAACTCACACGCAAAGCGAAAGCTCACCCCTTGAGTTTTCATCACCCAATCAATCACGCTACCTGCCGCGCCACAACCAAAGCAGTTAAACAAATTATTGGGGCTGATCACCAAGCTCGCCGTATCGTCTTGATGAAACGGGCAAGTAATCACTTTATCTTTGCCATGCTCTTTTGGTTTATGGCCTTGCGACTCTACCAAACGCAACAAGCTCACTTGTGATTTTATTTGCTCGATAACTTCATCTTTTAATCGTGCCATCGTCTAAACTCCCAAAAACCTGTCAATAGCAAAAGAGTTTAAATAACTCTGTTGCGGAGTACTCTATTTTAGAGTAGCCTAAATAGCAAGTTAAAAACAGGGGTTATTATTGATGGCACGGATCCAACATTGGGCAAACCAAATGCCAAAAATCGATAAAGTCTTTTATCAAGCGCTAGGCCAACGCATTGCAACATACCGCAAAGAGCTGGGATTTACACAAACACAACTGGCTAAAATCTTAGATATTTCTCAGCAAACGATGGCGCATTATGAAGTCGGCAGATTGCGTATTTCAGTGGAGTTATTGGCCACATTAGCCAAAACGTTATCGGTGAGTGTTGAAGAATTGATGGAAGAGCCAAGCATGAAAACAGCCACTAAGCGAGGGCCAACATCTTTGCTGCATAAGCAGATTGAGCAAGTTGGTTTAATGCCTAGGGCAAAGCAAAAATTTATCAGTGAGATGTTAGATGCGTTGATCATACAACAGCAATCGGTGTGATCCTTAGCGCCGATATTAAACAGCAACTAAGGTAATTAGCCGCTAAGAAACCAAAGCTCCGCAGTGATGCAGGGCTTTGGTTTGTGCTGTTTGTTATTTAATAAATAGAGGGACTAAAAATCTAACTAAGTCAATTAACTCGTTATTTAGTAGTATGATTTTTTGCTTGTCCCATATTTCCTGTGCTTTACGATTAATTCCATTCTCGAGTCTTCATTATAAAGTCCATTACATTTTCGGCTTTAGAAGCACATTGCTCTACTTCATCTTTACAAAAAACACCTCTTTCTGAACGGCATATTTGATCTATTTTCTCTTTATTTTTTGTCCATAAAGTTGAATTCTCATAAAACTTGAAAAGTACAGCTTGGTTGGGCATATCAATATAACTGATAGAATTAATCTTAAGCGATTCAATTTCAATCGATTTTTCTTCAGCTTGCTTCTTAGATATAAAAGTCAAATAATATAAACCCGGTAAGTATTTTGATAAATTTCTACCAACCCAGGATTCTATTTCACTTCCCGCTACTTCTATTCTTATTCTATTTCTGTACTCATGTTCTTCACATTCTGCTGCATATCCGAAAGCAGAATCGGCACTAATGTAAGCTTTTATTATCTCCAATAGAATTTCTTCTTTTAAGGCAACTTTCGGAAAAAAGCATATTGTTGAAAAAGAATCTTTTTGGAGTGAAACGTCATACAAACCTTCATTAGAGTGTAAAAAGAAACCTTCAGTATTTTCATTAATAAAATTTGTAACTTGTCCTGCGTTATAAAGCAAAGTATCAGAATTTTGCTTTCTTTCAGAACTTCCAATTGTAATTACATTACATGAGTCTAATTCCTGCAATGCACCGATAAGGGTGGACAAATTATATTTGTCAAAATAAGCGTATATTTTCATATTTCCTAAAGATCTCTTTCTTTAATTATTACATCAAAGGCTTCTTTGGCTGGCCCAGAAATTTTTTGATTTTTGTCGGTAACAACTAATACGGAAGTCAAATTGTCTTTCTTAGCAGCCTGAGTTTCAATTCGAAGTTGTTTGGTTAAACTTATTCTCTTAACGTCTTTAATTTCTACTGACATTGTTTTAGTTAATGCGTCGGGAACTGCGTTACCCTCTGAAGTACTAACTTTTGTTGTATTTGATTCGAGGCCCATCTTCTTTAAAATTCTTTTTTCAGAAGCTCTCCCCCTAGCTGTAGCGCTACGACGCCGCCCCTTAGAACCCGTGGCTGAGTTTATCATTGCTTGTGACATTTCGGGACTGATTAAACCAGCTGCTTCCATAACAACAGCAACCAAAGCTCCCATGCCTGACCCTCTTTCTTTATGCCTACCATCGGGGTCTGTATATTTATAAGGGTTATTTGCGACGTATGAATAGCGATTAAATGTATCTACTTCGCCAGTAAACCCAACAGGATCATTTGAATAGAACCGCCCAATCACTGGATCATAGTATCGTGCGTTTACTGACACCGATGCAACAATCGTAACGCAAGTCGATTTTTCCTAGTGGCCATCAGGGTTTAAAGCCCATCGCGCAAAGGCGTTGTCACCATATCAAAAATTTTGCCCTAGAGGCACTTTTTTTGACGGTAAGGTCTGGCTTAAGGTGCGCGCGATAGCGCGCGTCTTAAGCCAAAGTAGCCAAGCGGCACCGCCGCTTGGCTTTGCTGGACTTAACCAGCCGTGATTTTGATGAGGTGCATGTGATCTTGTTTAATTTCCATGACATACGCTTGCCATGAGACGCCTAATCGCTGCCATGCTTCGATGACGACGAGATGACTCATTGGCAGGTATTCCATGCGATTGAGGATAAACGCGGCCGCGATTTGCTCGCCTGTGCTACCGCATGTTTCACCGTCTTGTAGTAATTCATTGGCAACGGCAATGATGTTTTTGATTTCGTTATTCATGATGATTACCTCTTAGTGGCTGATGTTGTCCCTTGTTAACCAGCCTCGAACGCAGGACTGTCAAGGGTGCAACGCACCGAAGGCTTGCCCTTGACTGTTCGAGTACGGGGCTAAAATGACAAGGACAACAGCAGACACAACCCCACCGCGCGCGCCGAACTTGCCCCCTTGAGGGGGTTGGGGGTGACACTAACTCAGGGCGGAGCTGGCAGGTTAAAACGAACGCGTAAGACGCTTGCGGCTGGAGCCGTTTTAACTTGATGGCGTGGGTGGGTGTTGGGAAGGTAAATGCTTTTAAGTGCGCGCAGCGCGGCTGATGGGCTTGATTGGCCGTCCGACTTTAACGTCAATTAGGTGGTGTGAGCCTAAGCGAGCTTAACCTAATAGCTGAGTTAAGCGGCGGCCAATTCTCCTTGGGGAGATGCCGCAGGCAGAGGGGATAAAAACAAGTTTGGCGAGGCACATTAAATGACTGGCGATGGGCTTGCGTTGTTTTTTTGCAAGCACCATGACAGGCGTTTTATGTGACACGCCATGGCCGATTTAACAGCTTGTCGGCGTGTGATGAAGGCTAAGTTCGCGGCCAGTAGCGTAGCTTCTGGTTTATGGCGAGTTATCAAGGTGCGCCATGTTATCCGTGTCACGCTTAACTATCAGCGCCATGTGTTGCTCTTTTATGTCGGTGACATAACCTTGCCACTGATTGCCTAGACGCTGCCACGCGTAAATCACGTCATCATATTGATACGGCAGCAGCGTCATGTTGTTTAAGATAAACGCGGCGGCGATTTGTTCGCTGGTTGAGGCAGCGCTTGCGCCGTCTTGCAGTAGTTCGTTGGCCACTTCGATAAGCCGTGTTATGTCGTTATTCATCTGCATCCTCCGCGTCGTGCTCAAGCGTTAAGCTGTCTAAAAAGTGCTGTGTCTCGTCTTCACTGTCAGCGTTATCATTACCATTCAGCTGGCTTGATTTAAAGCGGGCTGGGTGGGTTGCCGTGTGGATGGCCTTGAGTTTTTTAATTGAGACGTGTGTGTATATTTGGGTGGTGTCTAGGTTGGCGTGGCCTAACAGCTCTTGGATGTAGCGGATGTCGGCACCGTTTTCTAACATGTGTGTCGCCATGGAATGACGGAACAGATGGCAACTGCCAGGTTTATCGATGTTCGCTTGTTTGAGGTATATTCGCACTTTGCGTGATAAGCCTTCCATGCTCATTTTGACGCCGTATTGATTTAAGAATAACGTGTAATCATCTTCGCCAATCAGCAGTTGTGGCCGCACATCTTCTTGGTATTTATTGACCCATGCTAACGCGCGTTCACCAATGGGCACCACTCTGTCTTTTCGGCCTTTGCCTTGATAGATAAACACCGTGCCCCATGTTTTATCAATGTCGTGTAGCTTAAGGTTGATGATTTCCATACGCCGTATACCCGTGGAATACAACACTTCCATCATCGCGCGGTCACGCAAACCGTAAATATCATCGATGTCTGTTTGGCTCAGTAATAACTCAACCTCGGGTTGGCTCAATATTGCGCGTGGTAATTTACGTTGTCGTTTGGCCAGCTCTAGCTCGCTAGCGGGATTAAACAAGATGTAATGCTCGCGCGTTAACCAGCGGAAAAATGACTTAACAGGCGACAGTTTAGCGTTTTGGCTGTAGGTGGATAATGGCTCGCCATTGGCTTGGCGGTAATAATACAAGTAGCGCTGATACTTGGTTAATATCGGGTAAGTCACCAAGCGCGGTTGGTCGATGCCTCTATCAAGACACCATTGAGTAAATTGGCGCAGCACCGCTGTCCATGTGTGCATGGTAGCTGCCGTGTATTGCTGGATATGGCACCATTCGTAAAAACGTAGCAGATGAGAGGCAAAGCTTTCCGCGTCATTAAGATTGCCCACGACTTCGGGGTATTTTTTGCGGCTCATACCATCACTCCCTTTTCGTTTATTAAGGACGTGGCGTTACGATACGACGGCGTGATATCACCAAGAGTATTGCTGTTTGGCGGTGTTGACAATGCAGTGGCTTCTAATGTCTTACTGCTATTGGCTTGTGGCGGGATTACGTTGCTCTGACCACTACCCGACCTTGTACCGACTTGCCCCCGACTTAGCGCCGACAACACCTTGCTTACCCCCGACCGCTTCACGTCGTAACCTAACTTTTTGAGGCAACTTAGCCCCATTAAAAATGGATTACCGTTTTCACCTTCGCCGCTCCACGCCAGTTCATAGACTAAGGCGCTGCCACGACCGCCTCGTTTAATGATTAGATATTCCATGTCTTCTAAGCGCTGACAGTGGACTTTTAATTGGGTATTGCCCCAGTCGCTAAACTCTCTGATTTGGCGGCGGCTAAAGTGACAGTCGTTTGGGGTAATCTGTTGTTGCTGGCTGATCTGTTGCACCAGTTGATAAATCAGCCCAAGCAAGGTACGAGTTTGTGGTGGCAGCTCGTCTAACGTGCGGCCAAGTACATCACTGGCCAGTGCATTGGCCACGGCAATATCATCTAGCGTGGCTTCGATATATTCAATGTCTTGTACGGTTTTTATCTTACGCTGATGTTGATGCAGCAAGGCAATGCTGTCGATTAGGGTAAGGTATTTTTCATGGTCTCGGCGGGTACGGGTTTGGTTGTCTAAAAAACTCAGTTGATTGGCAAAAGGATTGACCACTGCCAACGGTTTTAATAATTGCTGCGCGTGTTGATGCAAGGTAATGAGTTGTGATTTAACCACCGAGGCTTTAAGGCCATCAAGCGTACGGCGCTGACGTTGTATCTCATGGATGGCTTGGGTTTGTGCGCGTGATTCATTCACCGTGAGTACCAAACAGCGATTAAGTAGTTCTTCGTCAATATCAATGGCGGTGGTGGTTAAGAACAACATGACCGGGCCTTCTACGCGATATTCCTGTGTTTCAAGGTTGCCTGTGGTGGCGTTTTTACCTGTTGAGGCAATGGTCACTTCACCTTCGGATTGCAGTAGCTTTAGTGCATAACTGGCATTCTCTGCGCCTTCTTCCTCACTTATCGCTAAGATTTTATGTTTAAGGCTGGTTTCGCCCATGTAAAACAGACTTTGGCCGGTCATCGCTGAATATTGCACGCGCTCATCAGGCGGCATAAAGTTAAGCACCGCGTCCATTAACGCCGATTTACCCGCCGCACTAGAACTTTGTATCATCACCGCTAACGGGCGTGATAATTTACGTGAGACACCGGCTAAATAACCCATCAGCGTATTGACTCGTTCACCAACAACACCGCACGCTTCAAAGTCGTTAATGATGCGACTAAGCAATGCGCAATCTTGCAATAATTCCATCGCGGCAGCGGTTTCATCACTCGTTAATACAGGCGCGGTTTTCTTTACTTCTAACGCTTCTTGCAGCTGTTTGGCTTGAATGTCTTCTAACGCGAGCAGCACTTTGCCTAAGTCACTTTTAATTAATTGGGCGTTAACGCCTAACTCTAAACTCGCTTGCTTGATAAACGCAAAACGGGCTTTACTGGAATATAAATCGAGTGTATCAACATGGAAGGCATCCACTCCATCATTCGAGTGTTTAACCAGCAAGTTGATCTTCAATTGCTCAAGCCCCGTATTACGCTCAAGGCCGCGAATGCGATATGCTCTACCCGTTAGATTTATAGTGACTTCTTGATCGTTGATTTCGGCATCGATGTTTAGTGCTGGTGAGGCTGGAACGGGTGAGACATTGGTTAACTCGGCGGCTAAGGCTGGATTGGTTTGTGTTTGAGGCTTTTCATTATCTTCAACTTTCTTAGGCGCTGGTTCGTCTTTAGCAGCTAAGGAAAAAACATGGCCGCGTTTCGCATCATCACCCATCCACTGGGCTTGTCTAATGACCAAGCTCAGGCTTTTATTCGCTGGCGTAACGGCGCAAGCATAACTGTTGATGTCCATATTTTTAGGCACTTCAATACGGAATAAATCAAAGCCATCAAGCAATAACTTTTCAGCTAAAGCACGGGCGGCTTGGTTGCCTGCCTCATCGTTGTCATAGGCGATTAACACCGTTTTAATATTCAATCGTTTAAATAATTCAAGGTGATCATCGGTAAACCCTTGGGTGCCATAACTGGCGGTAACATTGGTAAAACCGTGTCGCCAAAAAGTCATCGCATCAATCAGCGCTTCACATAAGATAACGATTTTGTTTGGCTCGGCCAACTGACTTTGCTCAACCAATCCCTGTGCATTAAACACGCCGCGATGTGACCTAGGTAAATACAGATGTTGCGCGGTGCCTTTGCGTAATCTAGCGCCTAAGATTTTACGGCCATACACCTCGGTAATTTCGCCTTGCTCGTTGATCACCGGCACCACCAACGAGCCGTTAAAATGCTCATGGCCAGACTGACGTAATATGCCAATGTCTTGCAACTGGCCGCGCATTTCACCACCGGCTTTGCGGTTTTTGGCTGGCAAGCGATAAGCCAAGGTGCGGTTGGCGTAACCCAACTTAAAATGCTCAATCAGTTTCGGACAATCAAGGCCGCGACTGGCTAAATATTCATGCACCTCAACGCATTGCTTTAATGTCTCGTGATAATAATCAATGACTTGTGTTAGCGCGACTTGATGATCGGCGGCTAAGGAAAAAGATAGTTTAGTGGTGGTATTTTGTTTTATCGGTGTCTCGCCATTTTGGGCGAGCAAGCTAATGTCTTTTTGTAGCAGCTCACAGGCAAAGCGAAAACTCACGCCCTGAGTTTTCATCACCCAATCAATGACGCTACCTGCCGCGCCACAACCAAAACAGTTAAACAAATTATTGGAGCTGATCACCAAGCTCGCCGTATCGTCTTGATGAAACGGGCAAGCAATCACTTTATCTTTACCGTGTGCTTTTGGTTTATGACCTTGCGACTCCACCAATCGCAACAAGCTCACTTGTGATTTTATTTGATCGATAACTTCATCTTTTAATCGTGCCATCGTCTAAACTCCCAAAAACCTGTCAATAGCAAAAGAGTTAAAATAACTCTGTTGCGGAGTACTCTATTTTAGAGTAGCCTAAATAGCAAGTTAAAAACAGGGGTTATTATTGATGGCACGGATCCAACATTGGGCAAACCAAATGCCAAAAATCGATAAAGTCTTTTATCAAGCGCTCGGCCAACGCATTGCCACATACCGCAAAGCGCTAGGGTTTACACAAACACAACTGGCTAAAATCTTAGATATTTCTCAGCAAACGATGGCGCATTATGAAGTCGGCAGATTGCGCATTTCAGTGGAGTTATTGGCCACCTTAGCCAAAACGTTATCGGTGAGTGTTGAAGAATTGATGGAAGAGCCAAGCGTGAAAACTGCCACTAAGCGAGGGCCAACATCTTTGCTGCATAAGCAGATTGAGCAAGTTGGCTTAATGCCTAGGGCAAAGCAAAAATTTATCAGTGAGATGTTAGATGCGTTGATCATACAACAGCAATCGGTGTGATCCTTAGCGCCGATATCAAACAGCAACTAAGGCAATTAGCCGCTAAAAAACCAAAGCCCCGCAGTGATGCAGGGCTTTAGTTTGTGGTGTCTTTTATTTAATAAAGAGAGGGGCTAAAACAGAGATTTAGTAAGCTCAGAGTAATCATCGCTATAAATTTCTAGCTCTCCATTTTCATAGCATTTTTTAAATTCCATCTTCCAATCTGAATGGCCGTATACCTTTAAACACAGTTCCAACAGAATTTCCCTATTCGCCCCAATAATAAAATAATCATCAGGATGATAGATACCAAGCCAATTAAAGTTACTACCGGTAACATAAAAACCTTCATATACAAGATTTGATGCCTGAAACTCTTCAAAATCAGTCCAGCCTAATAGTTTCTGTACAAGTAAATCTGGCGCTTTATCTTTTACATCAAGAAAAGACTTAAAAACTAAATCTTCGCTACCAAGCTTTGTACTCAACGAAAATATTTCTTGATATACGCCCTCATTGATTAGGTTATCTCCCAATGAAGGAAATATTAAAAATTCAAAATCCAACTTAAAAGGATTTTGTGGCAGCAGCTTCCAATCACCCAATGACTCCTCTATTTTTGATAAGTAATTCATCAATTATTCCCTGCTTCTGGCTCTCTGAATTTAATCGGTTTTTTAACATTTGGCTTCTTAATATTTAGTGTTTTCTTTCCATTATCTTTACTGGAGTCATGTACGTGAGCAGTTGTCCCATCTTGTGCTGTTTTGATTGGTGAGCCATCTGATGCTTCACCTTGTTCACCAGGGAAATTATCAAAAGCCTCATCAACTGTAGTTCCATCGGTAATAGTTCGGATCTTGCTTTTGCCACTATTTGCATCCGCCTCAGATTTATCTTTCAAATCATCTATAAAATCATCAGATGAAGATTCATTATAAGCATTAATGGCTTCTGAAGCAGCATAACCAGCCAATGCCGCTGTACCGACAACAACTACAGCTTTTACTAATGCAACAACAACTACGGTTTCCAGTACACAAGCATCCCAAAAGCACATTCCTGTTGGATCTGTATACTTATAGGGATTGTTATTTACATATGAATAACGATTGAAAGAGCCAACAGGATTATTACGTGAGTAACCAACCGGATCATTCGAATAAAACCGCCCAATCACCGGATCATAGTATCGTGCCTGCATATAACTCAGGCCTAAGTCTGTATCAAATTTATGCCCCGTATAACCTATATCATCCTTGTCGCTACCTACACTTTCCCCGAATGGCTTATAATGCATCAAACTACTTAACGATGTTGGCATTATGCCATCTTTTGCAATTAATTTTTTACCTAAGTAAATATAGTTAACCGCAGAGCCTTTAGCAGTTGATTCATCGACATTCGTTTCACGATAAAGCAACTGTCCTGACTGACTATAGAAACTATAGCTTACACCATGACTATCGCGCGACTTCACTCTTCGATTGTGACCGTCGTATAAATAGCTATTTGATCCTGACTCAGTCAATTGATTCGCACGATTGAAGATAAACCCTCTACTGCCATTGTTAGTGACATTACCACGCCCATCGTAGGTGAATTGATAGCCCTTGCTACCTGTGGTTGAGTCGAGTCTCAGGGTTGTTGGATTATACTGATAGGCCAACTCCGTATCGATGGTTTTATAATAAGTGATATTACCCAATGCATCATAATTTAGTCTTGCGCGCTCTGCGCCAGAACCGTTTTTTGTTGTCTTAAGGCGATCTAAACCATCATAAGTCAGCTCACTTAAGCTAAAGTTTGGCCTAGCGTTATCAATCAGGCTTGTAATATTGCCCTGCCAGTCATAATGATAAGACTGATCAATTGCCGTTGTTAAGGAATTACTATCAGAAATTCGCTCTGGTTGTTGGCGACCATTGATTGTCGTGAAATGCTGTAAACCATTACCATAAGTGAAACTCTTAAGCATGCCACTGGCGTAATAACTTGCTGATGATGCATAGTTTTGTTCTGCGCGATGGGCACCCGTTGGTTCACCAAAACCATTAGGCAAGTAATCTATTCTGTCGCCATTAGGATAATCTAAACGCTTGAGCGCGCCCTGCTGATCGTAGCCATAAGTTAATGTTAGCGCTTTACCATCCACGTGCAATGTTTCCTTGGTCAAAGCGTGGGAAGAGTCATACTGGTAGTTATGTGATATCGCGCCGGCTGTAAGTGTTACGATGTTGCCTTGTTTGTCCCGTTCATACTTAACATCAGCGCTATTATCTGGATAGAGTATCGCTCGTATATCGCCCAAGTAATCATATTGATAGGCGGTTTTTTGAGCTTCCAATACGCTATCAAAATCACAGCTAGCCGTTGCGCCAGACGCTCCTTGTGCTAACCATTGGGTTTCGCCGTAGATGTTATTCTTATAGACTGTTGTACCAACATCTTTTCGCACGACTTTGCATAATTGATTATTGGCATCGTATAAGTTGATTTGAGACTGACTTATTCCACCGCCGCTCTGAGTGAGCCTGGTAACATTCCCATAGACGTCGTACTCCTGAGTAGTGGAAACTCCTTCAGGCGATGCGATAACAAGTGCCTGCTTGTACGACGGCGCACCAAAAGCAAGAAAAGTTGTTGTAGTGTCCTTCTGATTGAAATTGCTAACCCGTTGGGTATTTCCAGCCTCGTAATAAATGTGTTGAATGCCTCCACCACTTTGAGAGGTCGACTTTAACCGTTGAATACCATCGTACTCACTGAACATTCCCGATTCACTATCGGCAACGTCTAGGGTTGGGTAAGACTGAAAAACAGGCTTGTTATACACATTGAAACGGCTGGTGGTAAATCTAGTTTTTCCCGTCTTCTCGTCGGTTGATTTTACTTGTAATGGCCTAAATAACCCATCAAATGTTGTCTCACTGGACACTAATATATTTGAACAAGTATCACCGTTCAAAGTACATTGCTGCACCGTCCGTATCGGTTGATTATTTTCATTAGTCCCCCAGCTAAATAATGTATCTGCACGCGAGTTATCAGCCGTTATAATTGTTTTTATACGTCCAATTTCATCGTACGTATAGTGCGCCTTATTACCGTTTAAATCGGTGGTTGAGGTTACCCAGCCGTTATCATTTACCGCCTTGCTCGCTAACATGCTTCCTGATGTATAACGACGGGGCACACTGACGCTCTGAGCTTGTCCCCGCTTGTAGTTATTTAGCTTGATGTAACGACCCACAACACCTGGGTAGTCGATCCGAGTAACATTGCCACGACTGTTGTAACTCGTGTAAGTTTTTGTCGTATTACCGAATGATTTTTGCTGATACACCATTGAGGGATAATACTGGTGGGCGGATGTATAATAAGTTGTTTCATTAACGACATTACTGCGACCGTTAGCCTGTGTTTCGCTCACAATATCCGATGCATCAATTTGCTTTTTTGTCGGCAAGTTTAAGAGCCAATGTGATTCATCGTGACGATAACTTTGCTTTGAATATTTGACCTTTGTCGACCAAATAGAGTTACTTAGTTGTGTTTTACGATAGGTACCATAAAGGTTGTAGTCTAAAAACTTCGTGGTGTAGGTGTCACCTAGTTGTTTAATGTCTCGCTGGTCTAACTGCGATCTAAACTGTGTAGAATATCGATTCTCATACTGTTGCTCAATCGAGCCAGGAGCCTCTCCCTTACTGTAGGTGTTTTGTACTTCTTTTAATATTTTACGGCCCTCATAATATCGTGTAGCAACTTCACTGCCCTCGATTGCGCTGGTCCAATCTCGGTTAAAATAATGAACTGTTTTACTACGGTCTGGTGCGTAAACAAGTGTCGCCTTATGATCGAGTGGATCGATATTTGAGGGCACAGGCCAGCGTATCTTTGCGCGCCTTCCGAGCACCTGACCACTGAAGAATCCCGTATTCTGTGAATAGCGATACCTCCAGCGCTTAGTCGCGAGCCCAGGACCTGACAGTGACTTTCGAGTCAATGACATCGTGGCAAAGCACGCCGACGTCATATCAATTTTTAGCGTGTTATTTCTAGCTTCCTTTACATTCGAGCGGCCATGCAATGTTTCACGTAAATCAAATGAACCAGTGACGCCATTAGGGTGAGTAATTTCCCCGTTAATGTAGCTTCGATGGGGCCCCGTAAAATCACATCGGGCATTATTTTGAGAAATCGGCGTGACGTCAGCTAGATTTTTTAAGTTAAATGTCCACTGCGTGTTGTTGGGTAAGATAACTGCTGATAAACCATAGCCGCCATTAGCCTGTCTATACTTGTATTGCCAGGTTCTGCCATTAGCGGTGGCTTTATCCAAATATTGTTGGCGTCGATAAGTAATGTAGGACAAATCAATTTGGCGCTGACTGGCTCCCTCTTCGTCATTACTACTAATGCGAGAAAGGTTGTTGTTCTCATCGTATGAGTAGATAACCTCATTACCAAAACGGTCTGCTATCTTGGTAACGCGCATAAACGCATAATAGCGCGATGTCGCATGTGTATCCTTAATAACCGGCTTACCTTTGACTAACTTAAGTTGACTAAAAGTATAAATTACCCCCTCAGGAGACTCAGCAATAAAAGCCTCTGTCGAGGGCATTGCACTGTTGGTCGGTTCGATAATTTCACAACGGATCCGCCAGTTGCTCTTCGTCACACGAGAGTACTCGCGGTTAGCAATCCTGGCTGTGCCGCCACTATTTTCTAATATTTTTTCGCTAACTTTCCCTGGCACACTTAGCGTGTCGCCATTCCAGTACTCCCATGAGTAATGGTGAGTGCCATAGTGAAGGTTTCTGATTGGCCCTGGATTTAGCTCGCCGGAACACGGGCGGCCTTGTCCCCATGCTCCAGTAAATTTTCCAGTATCCATCGTGCCAGAATTCCACAATAGTGTCGTTTTGATGTGCGGAATATCTAATTGCCAATCCCCCAACTCAATGCTATTTGCGAATGCAAAACTACTGCCCTTAAACACCCGAGATAATGAAACATCAAGTCCTGAGTTACCTGCAATTGATATATCGGTATGTCGAAAGCTCAAACTGCCAGTGCTTAAATCTATGTTGTCACCAAGTAAGTCCGTTGTTTCTGGCGTAACCGTCAAGTTTACTTTTAATCGTTCTAATACATCATTACTAACAATACCAAACCCCTCAGCATCCCCACCTGCTTGAGCTTTCTTTAATGGCTCTAGTACATCATTATCTGTTAGCTCGTTCTTAGGAGCTTGTTCGTCACCTCGACCGTAGGGACCTCGATAGTATTTACCACCAACCTCATAATCAGAGTCCTTGAATGCCTTTGGGTTTACCACCAGTGATCTCAATAAATCTGTCTGGGCAGCGTCATCTGAGCCCAGGGCGTGTACAGTTGGCGTAAAAGCACAACAACTAATCACCATGGCAGATAATAATTTGCTGCGCTGTAATAGATTGATCGGATTACAGCGCTTTGGTGCGCCAAAAGCTTCGATTAAGCTAGTTAATGGTTGATTTTTCATTAGTCTGCCACCTTTCCGTTTTTATCCGACTCAGCTATTGGTGTACCTAGTAAATCAGTGTGAATAAAGATAATTGAACGTGTGTTTAGCGGGTAATATACCTTGTACGTATCACCCAAATTTTCAAGGGTAATTATTTCGCTCGAATCGTGACTGGTTAACTTTATGTCCTCCAAAGAGTCTCCAGCAAAAAAACCATACTCAAGCGAGTAATCACTTGGTGTAAGCATTGAAGATATGTTGTCCCATTCCGATTGAGATATTGCGCTTACCACCCACTTCGTTTCTTGTTTAGTAAGTTTGAAATAACGATTGTTTGCTAGGTGCAGATACAGAGAACCAGATTCAGGATGAGCGTAGACACCTAAAGAAGAAACCTCAACAAATACTGATGTTGTTGAACCACAGCCCGCAGTAACATCGCACGCTTCAATTAAAAACGTATGATTTCCCGCTGACTCGCTGACATAGTCAAAATTAGTGTCGCTGCTATTTGTTAGTAAAGGCACTTTGCTGGTACTGCCTGATTTCTGGACATACAAGTTATAGCGCACTGATTTCGTGTAATTGATGTGCATTGCCCAGCTTAAGCTAACCACTTCGCCTTGCTTTATTTCAGATTTGTCTCGGTCAAATGACCAAACAGCAGGCGGCGGTCCACCCACGAAGAACTCAACAGCTTCCAGTGGTCCACAATCGCCAAATTCATTACAGGCTTCTATCTCAATTAAGTGCGTGCCACTGCGATTAATTCCTGTATCACCACCGCGAATTTCTGACAGCCCGGTTAAGCCATTGCGCCATAAAAATCTCGCTGTGCCAGGCTTAGTCACGTATAGGTTATACACTAGGTTACCTGAATAACTAAGCGGACGGGCCCAACTTAAAATCACCGATTCCCCATGATTTATGGTGGCCTTGTCAACGGTAAATGAGGCCACGCCATTAGGACGTGAAGAGTTAACCGTGAGTGCCAATGGTTTAGTCCCCCCACAACCCTCTGTAACATCACACGCTTCAATTAAAAACGTGTGATTTCCCGCTGCCTCGCTGACATAGTCAAAATTAGTGTCGCCGCTATTTGTTAGCAAAGGCACTTTGCTGGTACTGCCTGATTTCTGGACATACAAGTTATAGCGTACTGATTTTGTGTAATTGATGTGCATTGCCCAGCTTAAGCTAACCACTTCGCCTTGCTTTATTTCAGGTTTATCCAGATCAAATGACCAGACAGCAGGCGGCGGTCCACCCACGAAGAAATCGACAGTTTCCAGTGGCCCACAATCGCCAACGTCATTACAAGCTTCGATGTGAATATAGTGCCTACCAGACAGTAATATTCCCGTTTGACCACCTCTTATTTCCGAGTAATCGGTTTGGTCACCTCTCCATAGGAAGATCTGATGTCCAGGCTTAGTCACATAAAGGTTGTAGGTCAAATAACCAGAGAAACTTGACGGCCGCTCCCAATTTAATAAAATTGATTCCCCATGCGCTATATTAGCGCGATTAGAGGTGAACGAACTCACTGCGCCGGGGACTATAGCCGGTTCTTTTACCAATACACTTAAAGAGGTTTCTGCGCTGCATTCTTTCGCAGCGTTACATGCTTGAACATAAAAATAGTGCCTACCTGGCATATTAATCAAACGATTAAAACTGAGGTCGAGAACCATGTTGAGTTTTGTCCATTTTGCGGAGCCATCAGGCTTTTTCACAGACAAATTATAATATACAGTGCCGTTTGAAATAGCTGGCGCCCCCCATTGCAACAGTGTTCTTTCGCCACTGGTTATAATATAACTTGATGCTTTGAAAAAGCTTACGCGACTAGGCGAACTCGCAGAAACAGTAAAACTTAACAATGCAATGACAAGCAATAAAAAGTACCTAATCATAGGTGACGTTATCGACATTTCATTTATTCCTTTCATAATGTTTAATAAACTCATCGAGAAAATAAGTATAGTGAACTCCGCCCCTTGATAGACAAGGTAAAAATGACACTGCACGTTGAGATTAATGCACTCTAATAGTGATGATTAAGATGTATAGCAAATTAAGGGTAGTCTAGTAATTTTGGATTTCAAATTTTGTTTTTTTTGGATATGTAGCTTCCAATTCAACTTCGTCTAACAGCTATTCTGCGAATGTCACTGCCTTGCTGACCACACTAACTCCTAATATTTTTGCAAGTCGACTAAATAGTTGTCATCGGCTAAACACCATTTTTTACAGAAACTTAACCTTTTATTGAGTTGTAATGAGTATTCTGGCCTCTTTACCCTTTAAATAGGGCAGATATTGGGCTAAGGTAGCGCCAGCAATCAAATAAAGTAATAAAAATAATGTCTATTAAAACCGATGAATTACGCACTACCTATATCGATCAAGTGATCACCCCAAGCCAGTTAGCTAACGAGTTTCCACTATCTGACACCGCCGCCACACAGCTAATGAGTAATCGCCGAGAAATCGAGGCTATTATTAATGGTCAAGACAAGCGTTTATTAGTGATTGTTGGCCCGTGTTCTATCCATGATACGCAAGCAGCGTTAGATTATGCTCTACGCCTTACTACCCTGCAGGAAGCTTATAAAGAGAGTTTAGTTATTGCGATGCGGGTCTACTTTGAAAAGCCCCGTACCATTGTTGGATGGAAAGGATTGATTAGCGATCCGGACTTAAATGGACAATACAAGGCAAATAAAGGCTTGCGCCTAGCCCGTAAGTTATTGGTCGATATCACCGAAATGGGCTTACCCATTGCCACCGAGTTTCTCGATATGGTCAATGGCCAATACATCGCTGATTTAGTCAGTTGGGGCGCTATTGGTGCGCGTACTACAGAAAGCCAAATTCACCGTGAGATGGCCTCGGCGCTTTCTTGTCCGGTTGGCTTTAAAAATGGTACCGATGGCAATACTAAGATTGCATTAGATGCCGTGCGCGCCGCTCGCGAACCACATATTTTCTACTCACCAGACAAAGATGGTTTAATGACGGTTTATCGCACGCATGGTAATCCATTTGGCCATATCATCTTGCGCGGCGGAAAAACGCCGAACTATCAGGCTGAGTACGTCAACGACGCTTGTGATAAATTAGCGGCGGCAAACTTAATGCCATCGTTGGTGGTTGATTTTAGCCATGGTAATAGTCTTAAAAAACATAAGAACCAGTTGAACGTGGCGGCTGATATCATGGCGCAGATGCGCAGTGGCAGCATGAAAATATCGGGCATCATGGCGGAGAGTTTTATCGAGGAAGGCAACCAAAATGTGGTTGAAGGACAAGAGTTGGTTTACGGAAAAAGCATTACCGATGCGTGTCTACATTGGGCAGATACAGAGCAGTTGCTTAGTGATCTAGCTGCGGCTTCCGCAGACCGAATGGCACTATAAGGTTGTTGTTGCCCTCAATGAGGGCAACAACACTGCGTGCGACTAAGCTGGATTATCGATATCGATAAACTCCACCTCAACATTAAGCTGCGCGGCTAGATACTCGCCCAAGCTCTTAACCCCATAACGCTCAGTAGCATGATGACCAGCGGCGAAAAACGCGATGTCATATTCACGCGCTAAATGTATGGTCTGCTCCGATACTTCGCCGCTAATAAAGGCATCAATGCCCTGCTCTCCTGCCATTTCAATAAAGCTTTGACCACCACCGCTACACCAAGCAACCGTATTGATTACTTTATCTAAAGCACCTTCAACTAGCGGTATTCGCCCTAATTTCTGTTCAATTAGCGCGCCAAATTGTGCCACTGTTTTTGACTGCTGCAAGTTGCCTTTTACGGCGACACTCACCGGATCCTCCGCGTCAAGTCCGCTCATGTTGTCGATACCAAACAACTTAGCAAGTTGTGCGTTATTGCCAAGCTCAGGATGAATATCAAGCGGCAGGTGATAGGCGATAAGATTAATATCAGCGTCGAGCAGCGCCTTTATACGTTTACGCTTTAAGGAGGTGATGACTTGGTTTTCACCCTTCCAAAAATAACCATGATGGACTAATAACACATCGGCGTTGGCGGCGACGGCAGCGTCGACTAGCGCTTGTGAAGCAGTTACCCCTGTCACGATTTTTTTAATCTGATTGGTGCCCTCCACTTGCAAGCCGTTAGGACAATAATCTTTGATCTGCGAGGGCCTGAGCAAGTCGTCTAAATAGGTTAATAGTTGTTGTCGTGAAAGCATAATTTACCTTATTAAAATATCGCGGATATGTGCGCACGCTGAATATAAAAAGCCGCTAACAAGCGGCTTTTTATCAATGTTGAAGTTGATGATTCAACTTACTCGAAGTCTTGCTCTTCTTCATCGTCAAAATCATCTTCGACGATAACGCCATTTTCATCGATAAAGAAAGTGCCCCAACCATCGTATTGGATCTTATATTTATCGGCTAAACGGATCAACGCTTCGGTATCTTTGTCTAAACGTTCTAGATTTAGTTCGTGATCGATGGTGGCATCAAAGCAAAAAATAATCGCTCCGTCATCAAGCTCTAGTTCTTCGGCGTCAGAGACTTCAAAGCCTAGTTTAAATGCATCGACAGCAGCTTTCTCTAGGTGATCAAAATTGGCACAAGATAAGTGGTGCTCAATCGGGTATTCCGCCGTTGCATTACTACCATCAGCCAGCAAGCTATCAACAATTTCGCGATTATCTATTTTCTGATGTTCAATTTCATTTTCTACTGACATGGGGCTTCTCATAAGTGATTCTGAGCTTATTATAAATTAAAACACCTAGTGTGGATATTACTTATTGAGATTAAGCTGAGCAACTTCGAGATCCAGTTCACTGATTTTTTGTTGCATCTTGGCATGCGCAAGCAGAGCCAATTCGCGCACATCGGCTTTGGTTGCACCACTGGTAATAAGCGGTTCAAGGTTTTCGACAATCGCATAACCATTGTCCCAGCGATTAAGCCTAAAATGTCCGGTGCTGCTCATCACAATAGGAACAATTGGCACCTGGGCTTGAATGGCGGTATGAAAGGCACCGGTTTTAAATGGTAGGAGGCCGCGGCCATTACTGCGCGTGCCTTCTGGAAACATCCAGATAGACAGATTATTTTCACGCATTTTTTCGGCTGTCTCGCTGATGGTGCCAGCAGCTTTAGTGCGGTTGCTACGGTCAATAAGAATATTACCGCTGAGCCAGTATAGCTGACCGAAGAAAGGTACCCACTTGAGGCTCTTCTTGCCGATGCTAACCACGCCATTACGCACGCCAGCCGAAATGGTGACCACATCGAAGGTATTTTGATGATTACCGATGATTAGTTTGGGCGTGTCTGTTATATCAGCGGGTACTCGCACCACCATTTTAATGCCAAATAATGGCGCAAGGCTCGACAGCATTTGCGCTACCATGTGGGTATTGTTGCGATGAAATGGTCGACAAATACAGGCTAAGCAGCCAAGTACACAAACCAGAATAATGAGCGGTACGAGAAAAATAATACGAAGTATTGCAATCATAGGTAGACCTAAAACATAGTTAAGGCGCTATTATGAGGAAATCGAACATAAAAGTATACACCTGTACGCTCGAATTAGGATGCCCTGTTTAGGCCCACATGATCAAGGTCATAAGACTGGCAATTAAGCTAACCACTGTGGTGGCCAAAAGCACCGGCTTAGCCAACAGTTGTTTGAAAGTAAATTGAATCAATACCGCACCGAAAAACAGCCAATAACAACGCCACGCACTAATTACAAAGATACTCACGCCAGTAGCATCGAGCGGTTCTACTAAGGTGAAGTAACGAATAACAAAGAAGCCGGCCTGTGACAATGATATTAGGCCGAAAACAATCATCAGCCCGGCGATCGCTAATCTGATCGCGCGTTGGTTTGTACTCAAATTTGTATCCCCAAATGCAAACACGTTTGCGGGTTAAAATAAAAGGGGCATTATAACAATGCCCCAGTCAAAATCCATGCTCTTGAGTGATTCAACAAGCCGTTAGTATATTTTACCGCCGGACTTCACTTTCGAGGAATCTACTCGCGTTGGTGTTGCCGTGCCATCAACTAATCCTTGGCTACCGATAGCGATGGCTTTAATTACCTTAGTCATTGAGGGTAAATCGAGACTGGCAATATCATCGCTTTGCTGATGGTAATGCTCATCTTTGTCCAGTTGGGTCGATGAGAAACTATGGGCTGGTACCCCTAAGCGTGCCAACGTTGCGTTATCAGAACGATAGAACAAACGCTGCTTCGGATACGGATCGGCATGCACCTGTTGCTTAATCTTTTTGAGCTTTTTATTCATTAACTCGCCAAGGTTGGAGCGCTCAAAACCGGTCATCCAGAAGGTACCAGCGCCAAATTTTGACGGTTTTCCGATCATCTCAATATTGACCATGGCGGCGATATTGTCGGCATCGAGTTGATTAGAGAAATAACGTGAACCATACCCACCTATTTCTTCGGCGGTGAAGGCGCTAAAAACTAGGGTACGTTGGTTATTCCCTTGTTTTGCGTATAGTTCTGCCAGGTTCATGATTGCAGTGGTGCCAGATGCATCGTCATCGGCGCCGTTATAAATTTTGTCGCCCTCACTGCTCTCATCGACCCCTAAATGATCATAATGCGCAGAAAACAACACTATTTCTTTACGCTTGCCGGGTAATACACCCACCACGTTGGCCAAATGTTGCTCTTTGACTTCGCTGTTTACTTCGAGATTTAGGCTGTCGACCTCGGCTAATGGGGTTAGCGCAATCACTAAGGAATCCCCTTGATTAATCGCAAACTTGTTAAGGCCACGAGCAAAGTAACTTTGGTAGCGAGTAAACATTTTTTGATGGCTAGGAGCAGCCAACACTAGCGTATTACCGCCGCTGCTATTTATTTGACCAATGGTTTTTCTAAAATCTGCATCTTTGTCAAGCACCACTACCTTAAGCGCTTTGGCATCCTGCCATTTAAGCAGTTCAAAGGAGGTAGCAACAGCGATATTTTCGCTCGCGATGTCTTGGCCATTAATGTTGAGCTTGCTTGGTGTTGCGATAATATTATACAGATTAAACGGCTGTTCAAAGCTCGCACTGCCGTTAAGCGGTACTAGGCCGGCTTGTTTAAACCTTGCGCTAATATAAGCGGCTGCCTTGGTGATTTCTGGGCTAAAATTAGCCCGTCCTTTTAGCTCGTCAGAGGCTAAGTAGGTGATGTCTTTAACGACCTGTTGATGAGAGATAGTGGCGCTATGCGCACCGTCGCCATGCGCCATTATTGGCGCACTGTGTAACGACATCGCGCTAACGAGCAGCGCTAAGGATAATTTTATTTTCATGGTTCTCTTCTTATTTTTAATTAATCGCGCTGGAGCGCAACAATAGGATCTAATTTCGAGGCTTTAATCGCCGGATACAGTCCAAAGACTAAACCAATCAACGCACAGAAACCGACAGAAATCAGCACCGCGCTAAATGACCAAGCCACGGGCCAACCGGCAAAGGTTGAAATAATGGTGGCTAACATGAAGCCTAACACGATGCCCAATAGGCCTCCAAGCGCTGATATGGTAAAACTTTCGATGATAAATTGATTCTTAATATCACTTTGGGTTGCGCCAATCGCTCTTAGCAGACCAATTTCCTTGGTCCGTTCAAGCACGGTCGCCAGCATGATATTCATGATACCAATGCCACCGACTAATAATGAGATACCCGCGACACAAGACATGATGATATTAAAGATACGCTGAGTCTCCTTGTGTTGCTTTAATAATGCGGCTGGCACGGTTATTTCATAATCAGCCTCTGATGCGTGGCGTCGTTCCAGTAAATGCGACAATGCGACGGCCGCAACTTGCGGTGGCACGCCTTTGGCTAGCTCGAGTTTGAAGCGATCTATCTCACTAGAAAGCGGCTTAAATTTAAAGCGTTTAAGCGCCGTCTGCAACGGCAAATAGATATGATTAGACTCGCCGCCTAACGAAATACCTTCGAAAGAATCTTTAGCCAGATGTTTGTCTTTTAACACCCCAATTACTTCAAGCCACAGGTGATTAACCTTAATCGTCTGACCGATAGCATCGCCCTTGGGGAATAATTCATTCGCCGCCCCTTGCGCCAACACAGCACCCTGCTTGTAAGAAAGTTGGTCGGCGGCATTAAACCAGCGCCCCTCTAATAAACTTAAGCGGCTTAGATCAAAGTAACTGGTGGTAACGCCAATCACTTTATTATCACTATTGGCATGACGGCTAAATAAGGTATGCACCTCAATCTGTTTTTCGCTGGCATGATTGGTGACAAACGGCAATGTCTCAAGACTAGCTTTTACATCTTCAAGCGACAAACCGATGGAGTGTTTACGCACTTCTTTTAACCGCTCCGTCTCCACCTTTTTTTCTTCGACGATCAAGTTTCTAACGCCCATTGAATCAATCAGCTGCAATGCTTCCTTTTCGGCACCTTCACCAACACTGATCATCGCAATCACCGCGCCAACACCAAAAATCATACCCAACAAGGTTAAAAATGTGCGTAACTTGTGGTGCCATAGCTGTTCTAGTGCTTCAAACAGACTCTCTTGGAAATTATTCATTGCCGATAACCTCTAATGGCTTAGTTAGTGCTATTTTCTCGCCTAATTCAACGCCTGATAATATTTGTGATTTGGTTAGGCTGCGTTGACCGATAGTCACCATACGTTTGGCAAACTGCTGCCCTTGTTGCACAAACAGCCAAAACTGACCTTCCTTCTGATAGAGCACCTGATTAGGCACGCTCAAGGCTGCATCAATATTTGCCACCTCAATAATCGCCTCAAGCTTTTGACCAGGTTGCATAATGCCCAGCAGTGTCTTGTCTATACTGACCACAATTTCAAAATATTTAACCGGATTATCTTGCTCGCGCGGTGTCGCGATGCTGGCAATTTTTTTGACTTTACCGCTGATTTTTCGCAGTGGATAGGCATCAAGTTTTAGCTTAACCACCAGCCCTTCTTTTAGGCCGGAAACCTGAGTTTCCAAGACATATACAGTCGCCTCCATTTGACTTAAATCGGGAATAGAGCCGATTTTTGAGCCTGACCACAGGGCCTGACCCGCCCGCACTTTCTCACCGCGCCAATTCTTCTCGTAAACAAAAATCCCATCATTGGGTGCCACAATGTCTAGATTGGACAACGCCTTTTGATGCATCGACACGTCATCGGAAAATGCCTTGCCTTTAAGTGTCAACAGATCGAGCTTGGCGTTGCCCTGCTCCGACTGCGACAACTTGCTCCAATCAAGGAAATGCTCTTTGGCGGTCAAGTATTCTTTGTTGAGCAATTGCTCAATAATTTCATTCTTGGAATAAACCGCCAAATCATCGGTAGAGAACCGATCGGACATCGCCATTTCCTCGGCCACCACCACAGCTTGACTCTCGATAGACGATTCACTAACGGTTAAAGTACGATTGGTATCGACCCTCGTCAGCTGATTTTTATCAAACGATAACTGCGCTTTATCACGTTTGATGATGTGCTGTTCACCGTCGAATTTAGCCACAATCTGGCCTTTCTTAACCAAGGTATTCTCTTCCACTAGCCAAGCAAGGGTTAACGAACCTCGATTAGAACGCGGTGCATTAAGAATGGTTTCGTTGGTTGCTTTGAGCTCCCCCTTAGCCGGAATGCTCACCACAAACGGCGCTTGCGCCGCCTCAAACGTTAGCGTGGTCACTGGCGGCTCATCGCCACAGCCAAGCAAGGCAAGGCTAAAACTGGCCGCGAAAAGTATTTTTCGACTATTATTCATCTTATAATTATTCTTCATATTATTATCGCAGTATCTCATCGCCATTAGCAAAATCGCCCTGAATGTATGCATTACCAGCTTCCTGACCAAGAATGTGCACTTTTATACTCGATTGACCCAGTGTGCCTTTGACCTTGACCAGCGACTGCTCACCCTCATAGTAGATGCTTTTAACTGGCACCGTGGTCACTGCTTTGAGCTGGCTCTCTTGAATTTTCAAGCGCGCCGCCATACCCGGTCGCATCAAATCAACGTCTGGCTGCTCGATAGATATCACGGCGTCATAGACTTTACTTGGTTCCTGGCGAGATTTAACCCGCACCACCTGCCCTAACGACTCTACTTTGCCCCAGAAGGTTCGGTCTTGAATGGCGTCGAGCTCAATGGCCACACGTTGCCCAATTGATATTCTCGACACATCATTTTCGGCGATAGTGGTGGTCACTATCATCTGCTCAAGGTTTGGTAGCTCAATCAGCTTCTGCGCCATAAAGACATTATCCCCTGATGCCGGCTTTTTATTGTCATGATTGGCAATGTAGACCACGATACCGTCTTTAGGCGCTTTGACCTTCATGTCACGAATGCCTTTTTGGCGCTCATTCACTTCCGCTTTAAGCCGCGCGACTTCCGCCTGATTAATCTGTAAATCGAGTTCAATCTGGCGCGCTTTGTTGCCTTGGCGATAGGTCTTAAGGACCATTTCCTTAGTCGCAATGGCCAGATCAATTTTTAGCTTTTTGATATCCAATGCCCGGCTATAGTCACCATCTTGCGTCGACTTGCGTTGCGCCTTCTCCAATTGCATCTTTGTTTGGGCAATCTCGAGCTTGAGCTGCTCTATATTTTGTTCGTTGTCGAGCGCCTGACTTTGCAGTTTCTTTGATTCTGTGGCCAGTTTATTTTTAGAGCTGCGCAAGCGCTCGTGCTGTTGCTGCGCGTCAAAACCGACAATCACATCGCCTTTCTTAACCCAACTGCCTTCAGGGATTAAGAAGGTGATTTTATACTGCCACGTCCGTTTAACTAATGGTGGACCCACTTTAACGGTGTCAGATGAGGCAAGCTCGCCGGTAGTGGCAAGGCTGAGGTTTATATCTTCAAACTGAACCTTAACGGTTGGTGCATCATTGTCACAGCCGGCTAATACCAGCAGTGCAATTAACATAAAACAAGTCTTCACGAACTTTCCTTAATACTTTCAATCGAGGCCAATACACTCATGCCTGGTAATATACCCAGATTTTGGCTGTTATCGAGTTCTATCTCGAGCGAGAAATAGGCTGCGCTGCCCCAATCTTTCTTCACTTCAGCCTGCTTGCTTATTTTCACCACTCTTCCCTTTACATTGACCAACGGCAACGCATCGACTGTTAATTCAACAGATTGGTTCAACGAAATTTTGGCGATGTCGACTTCATTTAGCCAGGCCACAACTTGCAAGTTTTCGGTGTTAGGGATCTCAAGCACCGTGAAATTTCGCTGCACCGTATCACCGGCATTGATTTTGCTGCCATTCCAAGGGTGCGTTACGTATAAAGCGGTGCCGCCCGCTTGGGCCTTTTGCATCATGCCATCGATCATCGATTGCTTGCGTGCCATATCAGCTTTAGATTGCAACACATTAATCTCTTGGCGTTTACCTTCATTACTCACTTCAAGGCGCTTAGCACTGAGCTTATTTTTCATTTCGCCGAGTTGCTGGCTGGCTTTATTTTTAGCCAGTTGATATTTTGAATAATCAAGCTTACTCAAGTTTTGCTCTGGTAACTGAGCATCCAAACGTGCCTTTTCAAGGTTTAATTGCGCCTGCTCGAAGGAGAAAATGGCCTCTCGTAACGCTAACTCATTGCTTAATTGGCTTTTGTCGCGCTGAGCAATTGCTTGGCGCACCTGTGCCTCTAACTGCTCAACATCGGTTAACAGACTTGAGGAATCATAAATAACCACGGTATCGCCGGTTTTGACTTGACTGCCCTCTTCTATCATCCAATCAATTTTCACTTGCCAGCTATCGGCCTTAGGCACACTAAATACCTGTTTATTTTTAGCGGCGATCTCACCACTCACTAATAACGTTTCACTGCTACTAGTCGCCGCATAACTAGCTAACGCGAGCAGTACGATTAACTTTTTGTACATGTTCTATCTCCTCGATCAAGCCATCACGCATATGAATTATTTTATCGGCATAGTCAGCTATCTCACGCTCATGTGTCACCAACACTATCGTTTGACCTTTTTGATGCAGCTGGGTGAATAACTCCATAATTTCCACCGAGGTTTTCGAGTCTAGGTTACCAGTTGGTTCATCGGCAAAGACTATCTTGGGGTCGTTGACCAGTGCCCTAGCAATAGCGACTCGCTGACGTTGTCCGCCAGAAAGTTCAGAAGGACGGTGGCTCATCCGGTCGCCCAAACCAACACGCTTGAGAATAGCGATAGCTCGCTCTTTGGCGCTAATTTTGTCCACCGCGCTATAACGCAATGGCAACATGACGTTACGCACTGCGTCCAGGCGCGGTTGCAGGTGAAAGGTTTGAAACACAAAACCAATATCGCGATTACGCACCTTGGCTAACTCGTCATCACTCATGCTCGATACAAGGTTACCATCAAGGTGATATTGACCATCGGTTGGTTGGTCAAGGCAGCCCAAAATATTCATTAAGGTCGACTTGCCAGAGCCTGATGGTCCCATGATTGCGACAAACTCATTCTCTGCGATAACAAAATCAAGCTTGCGAATTGCCGCGACTTCCATCTCGCCAGATTGGTATATTTTCTGTAGATTATCGATTTTAATCATAAAGATACTTATTCAATTTGCGCTAATTATGGCCACAATACTAACAAAATAAATAAGGATTATTTACTTTAGTGAACAATTAGGTGACGCTATTTGTAACAAATCATTTCTCGGCGAATGAGTAGACAGCGGGAATATCTGCAATCAACCACAGGGCTTGGCTGTTAACCCTTTTATCTCAACAATAAAGATTGTATTATTAGGGCATAACAATCTAATGAAAACACCTTAAAAATCATGATCAGCAATAAAGTATTTGTTATTGGTTTACCACGAACGGCAACCACTAGCTTGTGTCAGGCCACCCTCGAACTTGGCTTTACTACGGCGCATACCGCCTATACCAACAACACCTTCGAGCACGCTCAAATTATTGCCGACACCCCGATATTTTTTGATTATGCTCATTTTGATCAGCAATTCCCTGGGGCAAAATTTATTCTGCTGGAGCGATCTCCCCAATTATGGATCCCATCGATTAGGCAATTACTAGAGCGCATGTTGGCTAACTTACAGCGCCAAGATGGCGGTTCCAATCCCATGCTACGCCATTGTTTTAATCAAGTGTTCGCGCCGCTAACCCGCGAGAATATCGCCAGCGACGACTTTTTAAGCCACTGTTACCTGCGCCATCAACAGCAGGCGCACCAGTATTTCGCAACGCGCCCGCAAGATTTACTCAGCATAGATGTTAGCCAAGTTGGCAGTTTCGAAAAGCTTTGTTTGTTTCTTGAAGTTGGCGCTGGCGGCAATGGCTTTAAACAGATCAATCAAGGGGGCAAGATAACCGCGTGGAAACAGATTAAAAGTCCATTGAAGATTGAGTCGACCAACAAGGGCAAGATAGAGCGGGTACTTGTGGGTAAAGCGTATTAGGGGTTAATGAAATGCTCTTGATGAGTAGAACACTTCATTGTCGGCGCTTGAAATAACAGATAACATCACTTCACTAAACCACAACTCATCATCGTAAAATGACTGTCGGCTAAGGTGTAGGGTAAGTCATCGTCTAATCCTTTGTTGGGATTAGGGGCTGCGCCAGGGCCAAATACAATCTGCTCGACACAAGTACCATCTTGCCATTCTAGTTCAACGTTTGCGTCAATCACATCGTCGTCATTAATATCCATTGAAAAGCTCGATAGCAGACCATCGGCATCATAAGATAAATCCCAAACGAACAAGCCCCTTGGCGTGTCATTGCGTATTTCGACTAAGCGCTCGCCAGTGTAGGTGTAATGGCGATTACTTTCATAGTCACGATTTGGATCAGGATCAAGCTCTCGAATTTGACCGATGCGTCCGTCAGCATTCCAGGTGTACTGTCGGTCTGTTTGTTGGACGTAGCTAACACCATTAAAAACCGATGTAATGGTTTGCAGGTTAGATTCCACCGCGCCGCTGCCATCATAACTAAGCACGTAGTCTAACTTTTGTGTATCTGTTGATACGGGAAAGACGCTCACCCCTTCAACGGTGCTAACTAAATCGGCAGTGGTGTAATTGACCGTCATATCAATTTGCCCGACAAGTTGGCCCGCGGTGTCATAGTTTTTGCTGATGCTGGTGTTTATCTTGCCCGAGCTAATCCAGTCATAAACAAACTCATAGGCCAAATCATCTCTTGTGGTATAAAGTGACTCAATTAATCCTGCGCTGTTGTATGTCACCACAGTCTCCTCATCAACTCGGGGCAGGCCCCAGGGGAATGCGTTAAACTGAGCATCGGCGGCGCCATCATCGGTGTAAATATTATTCATTACCTCCAATGTGCCGTCGCTGTTATAAGCAAAACTGGTCACGCTTTCTGCGATGCCGTTATTATCAAAGTCGATGCGCATGGTTTTAATGCGGCGATTGTAGACGACTGGCGAGCCTATAACCTCACCGCTTACCGTAACATCGGCGCTATCACTGGCGCTCAGTCCGGTGGAACTGGTCACGGTCAACTCAAAGGTCAGCAGGGTTTGGTCACTAACGCTAGGCGCTATGAAACTAACCTGGGCCATATTAGCCCCAATTAACGCCACCGCAGGCCCAGCAGTTTGCAGCCACGAAAAACGAACATCACCGTTTACATCGGTGCCAGTACCGGTGAGGGTGACACTTCCCCCTGGATTAACTGCATAGGCAGTGCCTGCATCAACAATCGGCGGCGCGATGACAACCGGCACATCTTTCACTGTAATGGCAAGCGTGTCGACGGCCATGTTGCCGCTGCTATCGGTCACTGTCAGGGTAAATTCTAGGCGCATATCTTGCGCGACGTCAGCGGCGGTAAAACTCGCCTTTGCGCTATCTTGATTAGTCAGTGTTTGTGGCGCTCCCATCGTTTGGGTCCACAGTAAGCTAGCCATCCCATCACCGCCACTAGCTAAACCAACTAACTCAGCTTTGTCTCCCTCATTAATTGTGCGATCCATACCGGCATCTACGCTAAATGGTGTAGTGACATCGCTTACCGTCACATCGACACTGTCACTAGCCGTTAGCCCTGCACTGTCGGTGACGGTTAAGGTGAATGTTAGCGTTGTTGCCTGTGTCACCAACGGCGCACTAAACGTTGGGTTAGCAATAGATGTGTCTGACAAGGGTACATTCGTCCCCGAAGACTGCGACCAAGAGAACGTCACATTGCCCTCGGCATCGCTGCCTGTGCCCATCAACTGAGCCATTGCGCCCTCTTCTATACTCATATTGGCTCCTGCATTGACAATCGGCGCAGAATTGAGATCTGGCACGGGATCAGGTGTCTTGGTGTCACTACCACCACAGGCATTTAATACCAGTACGGTAAAGACGAGCAAACATAGATTACGCGCCGAAGATTGGCGACTTTTAAAAAACGTGTTGATTAAATACATGATCACACCTCTGCTTTTCCAATGATTAATTTAAACTTATTAATAAGATAAATTAATCACTTATGCATCCGCACAACGCTGCACTTTGCAGGAGTTTACAAAAAACGCTAAAGCAGCAGTTAGTTACAGTTCAAATAAAATGCACTATTTACAATAACTGCTCATTTGTTAGCTACACTTTGAGCTGTAGTCCGGGTTAGTCATTGGGCAATGGAGCAGTAATGAACGATCAGCAGCCGCAAAAAAAAGCCAAACGAGGTGTTGTGACGAGCCGAGCCAAACTCGATGCAGCGATGGTGGCCGCAGGCATCAAGTCTCAAACGGCGCTGGCCGAACTCATTCGTAAGACAGAAGACTTAGACAATCCTCCGCGAGACATGGTCAGTCGTGCATTTCGCCAAATTGCTATCGACACAACATCCGTGGTGCGTATCGCCACAGCGCTTAACGTTGATGCCTATACTTTGTATCTATCGGCTGGGGTAAATAGCGACGAGAATCTATCTAATAATCCCGCGCGTATTAAGTCGATAATGACGGTATTAATGGTACTACTGCTGCCCTTATTATTCGTGCTCTCACAACAGGCAGATACGCCAACACTCACATTGCCACAAACGACACCAATACTGGCTAAATATAGCTTAGTGCTTCACTCATACACGAAACAAACCGATGATTTGACGCTAGAAATTGCTAAGCAGCTACAACAAGATTTCACCGTCGTGCAAAGTAATAGGGCGCTGTTAGATCAAGTAACAATGTCGGTAGATATTGCCACCAAATATCAAGCCGATGGCGTACTAACCATTAGAAATACAGTATTTGGCCGCTATATCGGGTTACAGATTTATCTTTATTTCGAAGGACTCGAGCAGTTAATCTGGACGGATAGTTTTGCCGCAATCACCGCCACTGAGCAACAACAGCAAATAGTCACTGGCTTCATTCCGTATCTAAAGCAGGCACTACGGAAAAACCCAAGTAAGCAATTAATATTTAGCGATCTCGTGGTGCAACAAAACTACCTACAGGCGCGCCGTTTAATCGATGACTATCAATCGGAATTGAAATTAAAACGCGCTCAGATCTTGTTGCATTCTGCCATCGAGTCATTCCCTAAATTTGCCAAGGCGCATGCCGCGCTATGTGAGTCTTACTTGCGAGATAGCTGGCGTAGCAACGAGAAAGAGAGCCTCGAAGAGGCGCAGCTTGCCTGTGACGCCGCATTAAACATAGCGCCACATCAACCCTATGCTCAATCGATGCTCGGGTATCTTTATCATCGCTCTGGGCGTGTCGGCGATGCCATAGCGCTGTTTAAAAAACTGCTGGTGCGCTGGCCCAACAATGTCGATGCTCTGTCAGGATTATCCTATGCTTACCGCGCCGCGTATCAGCAAGAACTAACCCAATATCCAGATGCGCTCAAGCATATGCTTTACAATGCTAAAAAGATCACAGAAATAGAGCCAGACTATTGGCAGCATCATTCAACGCTTGGCCTGCACAACTACGTCGCCGGTAATCGACTCGCGGCCAGCCACGCATTTGCAGTCGCCGCGCGACTTAATCCGAGCCAAATGGCCTATGTCAATGTCGGCACCATCACCATGTGCCTAGGTGATATCGACAAGGCACAAACGTTTTACCTTAAAGCACGCGAGATAGCCCCAGACTCATATCATGGTGACGACTACTTAGGCACAGTTGCTTTTTACCAAAAAAAGTTTAATCAGTCGAGTCAATTAAAGCAAAGAGCCCTCGACACCTTTAACGATAAAAACACCGGCGGCACCCATCAAATGTGGGGGGATCTGGGTGATGCCTACCGCCGTGATAATCAACTCAATAACGCGCTAACCGCCTACTTACAAGCGCTACAAATTATTCAACGCGATACATTACGCGGCAACCTCAGTGCCTCAGATCGCATCTATCACCACTATTACTCACTAATATTAACCGCTATTGCGCCCCAGCAATATTCACAACAAAGTCTGGGCCTAGACATGTCGCAATTGAAAGCGCTAATACCGCGTGAGATTCAATCGACCGCACAGGCAAGAATGGCCTATGCATTTTATCTATATCAGGAATTAGAGTTAGCCAAACAGGCGCTAGCACGGGCGGCAAAGGTGTGTCCGATCTATAATAAGCATCCGGATCTAGAGCATATCTTCGCCGCGAAAAGATTAGAGTAGGATGAATTAAAACTTCGAAAGCTACGCGATATTCGGTTATGCGCAATCCCTTTATTCCAGACATCGCCGCTCCTTGCCATTGCACACATGGATGTGTGTACTTAGATTTTGCCGGGAGCATCAAATCTGCCATGGCACCACTGCATAGCGTTCATCCTGAACATAAAAAAAGGCTACCGAAGTAGTAATACTGGTCAGTTAAGCGAATAATTATAGCTTCAGTGAATTTTTTGATGTGCTTCTTAACTTTATCTCATTAATTGAGCATAGGCACATGCACACCAGTTACTTTTCTTTGCTTCGCCAAAGAAAAGTAACCAAAAGAAAGGCGACCCGTAAATTTATCGCTGATCTTAAATGATAAATTGTCTAATCAATACCGTATTTGATCCGCATCCCT
>Ga0209292_1001195_pt1 | contig 32225 bp, 29 predicted proteins | sample GOMGulsemesocosm_2_FD_184634 | JGI IMG/M metagenome (GOLD analysis project Ga0209292, IMG submission 184634) | Methane-oxidizing microbial communities from mesocosms in the Gulf of Mexico - GOM9C Gulf of Mexico (SPAdes) (version 2) | ecosystem: Environmental > Aquatic > Marine > Cold seeps... | reverse complement strand
CAGCCAAGCAGACTTGGTGAGCGCAACGGCAGCTACGCTTGATTACGGTCATAGTGAAGTTACAGAGAATGGCTTATCACTTGTCGAACAAGACCAGTGGCCATTGCCACGTGTTGCGGGCGCGCCGGTTGCGTATTTATGTGAAGTCCATAATGTTAGTGAAATTGGTAATACGCCACAACAACTTATTTTTCTTGAAGCAAAAGAGTTGTGGGTCGACGATAAGGCGATTACTGAGCAAAACGGGCGGCATGTCATCAACGCAAACACACTCAACCCTTTAGCGCGATTGGGGGCAAATCAATACGCTGACTTGGGCGATGTCTTTAGTAACGTGCGCCCAAAATAGATGGTTAATATTATGTGCTGTGTCACGCTTAAAAACGCCAAACCAAGCGATATAATTTGACCCCGTTTGGCCACCGTCCCATAATACGGTTTTAGATTTGATAGGTTATGTTAATGCTTAAATTGTTTCGTGCTATTAGTCTGCTGGAAGGCATCTCTTATTTGGCTATATTGAGTGTAACGCTTGGTTTTATCAGTCGAGACTTTGTTTCGTTGTTAGGAATGGCTCATGGCGTATTATTCATGCTTTATCTAATGATTTCGTTAGCGGTGTCTAACAAACAGCAATGGTCAGTTGTCACTTTATTCTTACTATTTACAGCCTCGGTTGTTCCATTGGCTTTTATTGCTGTTGAAATGTTTTTAAGTCGTCAATTCGCAAAACAAAAACTAGCCTCCACTTAGTGAGTTCATTCATTTATGGTCCAATCAGTGTCCCTGCTTGCTTTGAACGCATTAATTTCTGACCCCATTAATTCCAATAGCTACATTCGAACAATGTAGATTACGCCATTAAGACGGTTAACTGCTCACCAGAATTTCTTTACACGAAGAGGCTTAATTAAAAACAGCCTATGAGTTGTTTTTAAAAAATACAGCCTATATACTGTATTTATACATACAGCCTATAGATTGTTTTTTGGTGACTAAATGAATTACACAATTAATACGTTAGATCAGTTAAAACCTATTTTAGTTGGGTTTAGAAAATCCAATGGTTTGTCACAAAAGGCACTCGCTGAAAAGCTGGGTATTAGCCAACAAAGTTACCAAACATTAGAAAGCGCACCGCAAAAAATAACGCTAGAACGTTTATTTAGAGTGCTCGCTGTTTTAGGTATTAAATTACAATTTGTAGATAACACACAAATAAATGATAACGCCCCTGCTGGTTACGACAGCCAACGACAACAACAGGATGAGTGGTAATGGCTAAACGAAAAACAAACTCATTAGCGATATGGCTAAACGGTGAGTTAGTTGGCCATTGGCGGATAAAATCAGGCATTGACGAATTAGAATATACCAATGAATGGTTACGTAATCCTCGTGGTCGCCCTTTGTCTTTGTCCTTACCATTTACGCCCGGAAATCAAATTATAAAAGGCGATAAAGTCTCATTTTATTTTGATAATTTGCTGCCAGACAGCCGAGACATTCGCGAACGTTTAGCAAGAAAGTTCAATACAACCAGTGTAAAAACTTTTGATTTATTGGTTGAACTTGGGCGAGATTGTGTGGGCGCTATCCAATTATTACAAGAAGGTAAAAGCCCTCAAAATATACAGCGTATTGCGTATAAACCGTTAGACGATTCACAAGTAGCAGAACTTTTAGGTAATGTGGTTAACAGCTCACCATTAGGTCAAATAAACGATGATAATGATTTGCGTATATCACTTGCTGGCGCACAAGAAAAAACAGCCCTGCTTTGGCATAATAATCAATGGTGCGAACCCCTAGATGAAACGCCTACCACGCACATTTTCAAACTACCGATGGGTTTAGTCGGTAATATGAAAGCAGACATGCATTCCTCGGTTGAAAACGAATGGTTGTGTTCAAAAATAATGGCTGAATTTGACATTCCTATTGCTCATTGTGATGTTGGAACTTTTGGCGATAAAAAGGCATTGATAGTAGAGCGCTTTGATCGAAAATTATCGGCTGATGGTTCATGGATTATTCGTTTGCCACAAGAAGATTTTTGTCAGGCGGCAGGTTTATCGTCTTTACTTAAATACCAAAATGATGGTGGTTTAAGCATCGATGATTGCATGAAGCTATTGTCAAATAGTGATAACGCCAAAATTGATAAACAGCACTTTTTTAAATCTCAGATAATATTTTATTTGCTCGCAGCAACAGACGGCCACGGTAAAAACTTCAGCATTACCCATTTACCAAACAACCAATACAAACTAACGCCCCTCTATGATGTGTTATCAATTCACCCGTTAATCGGTAATAAAGCAAATCAGATAGCTAAACAGAAAGTCAAAATGGCGATGGCTATTCGAGGCAGTAAAAATTATTACCATTTGCATAAAATTCAATATCGACATTTTATTACGCAAGGAAAAAGTGTCGGATTTACAGAGCAAGAAGTTATCGGGATAATCAATGATGTAATCAGTAACGTTGAGTCTGTTATCAACAATGTTAGTGCATTATTACCTAACAATTTCCCAACGAATGTATCTGACAAGATATTTTTAGGGATGAAATCACAAGCAAATAAGTTCCGTCCTTAATGGCGCTAATTCTCAATCTTTGATATATTCATTTAATGATGTAAGCTGCTGTTATTTCAACGATAAAAAATGACTATCCTTTTTATTGTCTTCCCATGATGTACCTGTTCGATGATAAGTCTGGTTCACATACCTTACATAATATCGCCCAAGTGCCCGCATTAACTGGCTGACACCCGTTTCAGTTTGCGGGGTCATCAACAGGTGAACATGGTTGGTCATTAAAATATAAGCATGAACATCTACACGATATTCATTACTGTAATGTCTGAGTTTATCTAAATATACCGTGTAATCTTGCACATCAAAGAAACAAGCCTGCTTATTATTTCCTCGTTGCACTACATGCTGTGGTATTCCTGCCATATTTAATCGTGGAAGCCGAGCCATAAATCCCCCCAATTAGTGTAAACACTTATGAAAGATAGACCATAACCAACAGAACACAAATCAATGACTCTGACCCCTTTGATTACGTTCTAATGGATTTTAGGTTTTGTTATAGGCTGCTTTATTTGGCAATATGTCAAATGTAAAAAATAGCATGTGTGTCTTAATAAGTTTGTTGTTTCAATTTACTCTGACCCCATTGGTCGAAAATATAAGCATGAACATCTACACGATATTCATTACTGTAATGTCTGAGTTTATCTAAATATACCGTGTAATCTTGCACATCAAAGAAACAAGCCTGCTTATTATTTCCTCGTTGCACTACATGCTGTGGTATTCCTGCCATATTTAATCGTGGAAGCCGAGCCATAAATCCCCCCAATTAGTGTAAACACTTATGAAAGATAGACCATAACCAACAGAACACAAATCAATGACTCTGACCCCTTTGATTCTTTATTTAATATGTTCATTCAAACATTTCATAAACCAAGAGATGTCATATAATCGTTTACGCCATACATTTGTCACATCAACAACCGCGTCAAAGTGTGCAGGGCTAAGTGCCTCACCTTTGATATACCTATCAACTAACAAATTGCCATGATAAAGCCGATACCACCTTGCAATAACCTCATCCATAGTCCAATCATCACCACGGTCTTTGTCGACATGAAGCACAATATGATAATGGTTCGACATAATGGCGTAAGCTGCTATATCTATTGAGAAAATATCAGAGAGAAATATCAAACGGTCGACAATCCACTGTCGGCGATGCTCATAGTTTCGCCCACTGTATTTGTCTTTACCGCATAAAAAAGAACGCCTGATACAGCGATTAATCACATGATAATAAGACGTGGATATCAAATCGATAAGACAATTTCTGGCACGAGTCATTTTAATGCTCCCGTTGTTTGTAATACCAATTCAGCATAGTAGAAAATCAACATTCGATATCTATTTTTCAGTCAAAACAACAAGAATTTTGTGCCTGTCCTCTATTTACCCTGGCAATGATCCGTTGTTTGTTTATGATGTGAGTTCATCCATCACACTGTCGTTGTCGCTGTCCTCGGAAGCGTCAGAGTAATCAGGATCCTCTTCTAGAACTTTTGACATGTTTCGAAATTGATCCTTCCCGAGCTTCGCTTCGAAGGCCGTAGCACCTTCAATATCAAAGTTTTTAATACCGTCAGGAAAATCGTCACCCTTCGCAACTTTCGACACCGCGTAGAGATCATCTGTCGCATTGGTTGCGCGTTCTCCTTTTCCTGCAATCTCAGCCTTCGTGTAACTCCCGCTCATCATGTGAGTAGTTTGACCTGGTTTCATTTCCATCACCCCATGAACATCACCCTTATCAAACTTTCTTTTATAGGGCTTCAGAAAACTCTTCCTTTTCCCTCTATGGATTATTTTCTCTCCACTCGTTACAGGATTGGTCTTCCAATACTCTTCCTGTAATTTTTTGATTTGGGCATTCACTTGAGCCGGACTCGGTGCCAATTTAGTTCGCAATATTTTATTAAGATCACCATTCTTGTATTTCACCATCTCTGCAAAGACATTATTGGCTACATGCGATGGCCCATGCGGCCCCTGCTTTTTTACCCCATTGTATTTTCCAAACCCTGTAGCCTTACGGCTCCCTTTTATTTTTATGGTCTTTGATTTTATCTCTTCCATAAAATCATCGTTTATTTCCTCATTTGTCTTTTTTGCCCTTTGTATTATGGGATGTTCAGCCGCCTGATCCATATTTTCGGAGTTCATAACTTGGCCCAGTTCCATTTGAGAAGGCCCTTTCCCTCCAGCATTGCGCATGCTGAGTTGTTGCATAAGCAAGACTGGCCGATTATCTACAAGTCCAAAACCTTGCTTCATACTGTTTTTCCTCTGAGCAACTGAATTTGCAATCGCTCTACTTTTATTTTCTTTCGATTTCTCTTTGTGTTCATACATATCTCAAACCTTTACATTTTTATTTAGTCATTGTTATAGGCTTTCTTCATTGCCTATAACAATTGGGCTAAAGCCAGTTTTAATGGGCTTTAGGTTTTGTTATGGGCTAGACAACAAAGCCAAGTCTTGGGTGTCCTAAGTTGTTCAGATGTGGCGTGAAAAATCACGCCGCTTTTAATCGTATTACCTTAGCCTTTTTCGATAATGGCTTCGGCACTACAACCAAGAACTGGGCTGCCGATGGACATAAGTGAGTTAACACCTTGTACGGTTGCAGCTTGCATCGTAATTTGTGCTTGTTGTTGCGCCCCCGTGGCGTTATGAGCTGAATTTGCTAATGCCTGACTGGTACTCATTAACAAGTTCCCCATGGCCATAGCTGGTGTTTCGCCAACAACTTTCGTATTTACCTGTGTTACCGAATCCGTAATTTGTGCGCTTACCGTGTCCATATTTGTATCCTTTTAGCTTTATAGTTGGGCAAGTTTTACTTGCCCGATTAAATCGAATCAGGGATTAGCCCTTTTCGAGAATGGCTTCTGCACCGCGACCTACCGCCGAGCTGCCGATGACCATCAGCTGCTACGCCTTGTACCGTAGCAGCTTGCATGGTTATTTGTCCTTGTTGCCTATAACATCGTGGCTGCGCCACCGTGGACTTTAATTCAACTATATCTTTATGCCTTAATGGCTCATTAACACTTAATTCAGCCGTTATTGAACCACTGTTTGCCCTACACACCATCAATTTCATCTAATGGCGACTTAATATTACCAAAACCCTTGGTCGTCATATGGGTATAAATCTCCGTAGTCTTAGAACTTGAATGTCCAAGCAGCGCTTGGATATATCGAAGATCAGTACCTCGTTCTAAAAGATGTGTGGCGAACGAGTGGCGCAGCGTATGCAGTGACGCTTTCTTTTTAATACCCGATGCCACCAGCGCACGAAAAAATATTTTACGCAAACTTGTTGCCGAGTATTTGCCCCCATTAGCCCCTTCAAACAAGAAATTTGTTGGCCTATATTGACGATAATATTGTCTTAGAAGGTGCAGGCACTTTTTTGACAATAATGTTACCCGATCTTTATTTCCTTTAGCGGCTCGAATCATCAAACAGTCTCTTTGTGAGTCTATATCTGCAACCTTGAGTTCAAGTACTTCGTTACGCCGGAGTCCAGCAGAATAAATACAAAACAAAATAGCTTTATGCTTTAAATTAATCACTTGAGACAGTAACAAGCAAATTTCTTCTTCACTTAATACAACCGGAAGCACTTTTCTTCGACGCGGGGCTGTTAACACAATCTCACTCAGAGGTTGTTTTATTACCGTCAAGTAAAATAATTTAATTGCATTAATAGTTTGACGTTGATAAGCCGCTGAGCAGTTAAGTTTATCAACCAAATAAATCATATAGTCTTGTACTTGTTGTTCAGTAATTTTTTCAGGCGAAATATTGCACCAATAATTAAGGAACTTGCCTAACACGCTGCTATAAGTTTTTTGCGTGTTATCGCTATAGCGTTTCAAGCGCATTTGTTGATAAAACATAGTAGGGACTAATGATGTGACCGTCGGCTTATTTGTTTGTCTTGTTACTTCTGTGATTGTTTGTGTTGTAGATTTACCTGAATCTATATCATGAAAAATTGCAATATAGGCGTATCTATTTTGCAAGTAACTTAGGTGATTATCATAATAAGGGACGTGCCAAACGCCTAAATGAGGATCCCAACGCCAGTCGCGGATATTTTGAAAGTACATCGCCAATTCAGGACACTGACTGAGATCTAACCCTAATCTTGCCTGCCCCATGACAAAAATACGCTTAATATAGATAATATTCATCAGACACACCACCACACTGTTTAAATAAACAGTATTCAGTATAGTCAGAAATTGCTGTTTTACTGAATAATTCACTAATATTCCTCCTCAAAAGTCCAATGAGATATCACCCACCACGCAGCGCCCGTTCCCCCATCACCGTTGCTTCATTCTCTAGCCCAGCATTATCATTAACCGCCATACCGCCAACACTGGTGGTTGGTTTGACGCGCCCTTGTGCCTGTTGCACCACATGCCCTAACTCATGTGGTAAATGTTTTTCTTGCCCCGCTCCCAAGTGAATATCACTGCCCTGTGCGTAGGCATGAGCTTGCACGGCGGCAGGTTTTGAAGAATTGTAATGCACTTTGACATGATCAAGGCTGATGCCCGATAGATTTTCCATGCCAGATTTCAGCTGGCTCGGCAGTCCGGTATTATTGCGCTGCGCCACTGGTGGCTGCTCATTATCTACTGACTTTGCCTCTGGTGCATGGCTCATACTTTGCAGCTGAATTGCACTGGCACGATTATCTTGAATTTTCATCCGCTGGGCGTGCTGCCTTGAACGGTGCTGTGATACCTGCTGCTGTGGCTGGCGCTTAGATAGCATCTCGTATTGATTCATGCTGACGTCCCTTTTATTATTTTACGTGATCTATGAATTAAGGATATTTACTCGCGCGGTCTTTGCCGCGTTTAAGCAGCAAGCCGATGGCGATAGCAACCGCTGAAAACACCATAAACAACACTAACTGATAGCGCCTCCAATAGGGATCGCAGCTAAATACTAAAAAGATTAAAATGGCGACCAAAGCTGAAAACATTAAGAAATACTTGGAGTTAAATACAACCCTAAGTTGATATAACCAAAAAGATAACATAGCGTAAAAAATAACCAGCGTAAATAGTAAAAACATCGCTAAACGCAACATCCAGCGCTGCGGACATAAATAATTACATAGGGTGACGTTATAATATGATATTTGTGTCGTTAAATTGGTCATTTGCGCATTGTTTGTTGTTTGAGCTGTAGGGAAATATATGTCATTAATCTTTTTAGCTGTCTGTTGGTTTATCGGTAATGTCCAATACGCCGCACCTAAATAACTCCAGCTGGTGTAGTTTATTGCGTTGCTCAATACGTTGAGTGAAGGCGCTGGATTGGCAGTTTCCAACATCGGTATCATTTTTTTAAATAGCCTTTGCGCGCGATTAATGTGTTTTTTATTGCCTAGCCATGTTCGTAAATTTTTCATGTTCTGAACACGGGAGATTTTCGTTTTTCTGCCATTTGTGCTCTTTGCTTGTTGCGTCGTCAACGGCTCAAATACCATGATAAATGAATTGACGTAGGGTTCGATACGCAGCAAGTTTTCAAAGTTATAAAAACCTTGGCCGTCTTCTTCGATAAGCTGTGTTACTGGCACCATAATATTCAGATAATAACGATCGGTAAGACTCGCGATATCGGTGTCTACAACGCGATTAATGTCAGTTTGAGTATCAGCCAATAAGTGTTGTTTTAAGAGGCGCGTAAAATCATGAAAATTAGCCTGTTGTGTCTGATCTGTTAGCTGACTTAGTTCAAAGTTTAAGGTCACTCCGTCGGCCATGGTGCGAGACGGACTGCTGCCAAAACTTAACAAGGGTTTGAGCCTGTTGATAGCAAAATCATCCATTGGCAATTTTACCGCCTTAACAATTTGCGAAATAAGTGTGCTGCCGTAGTCGTGATTGATTTTTCGCCATGGTTTACTCGATGATCGGCGATTAGAAATCACCAAGTCGACATTCACGCGATGTTGATGCGCCACATCAACAAACTGAGCATAGTGTTTGCTCGCCTGCCAGTTATACGGCGTTTCTAAATGATTAACGCCCGATGGCCGCTCCGTCACCGTTGCTGAAAAATAACCGATACGGTTTAGGCGACTAAAATCTATTCTGTTATTTTGTTGTTTTGCCAGCCACTTCTTATCAAACCAATAGGGATAAAAACCATAATAACTAGGCTTAGGCTCTCCGGTGTCGGTTAAGTTGTCAGCGCAGCCACAGCCTTCGCTTGCTTGCCAAACAATCGCATCACTGACAATGTTGTTACCTTGGCCGACTTTATAAGCTTGCCTCATGATGAACGATTTCTTTAGTTCACTTAGTTCATTAATTCCAAACTGGGTTAATGCAACATCCAGTAAATATTGCTGAGCGAAAACTCGGCCTTGTAGTTGTTGCATCGAGGTTAAATTGTCGTCAGACAAGGTCGACAATCCAAGGTTTTTCAGCATCACACCTAACCCTTGGCGTGAGAGTTGATAGCTTCTCCCCCCTTTTTCGTCAGCTTTAACCGGCATTACCTGATATTCTTTCACTAAATTATCTAAATGATATTGAATATCTTGGCTTATCTTATTTAATAACGGTGTGAGCAGTACATTTAGCGATGTTTTATCGTCAAACTTTTGCTCAAGCAAGGCTTCAAAATCAGCTAATATTTCATTGATTGCTTTAAAGTAGGTTATGTCGTTGTCGGTTATTTGATAATAACTGGGAAGCTCTCCGATCTTAGCATGCGAAATATCGATTTGAATATGATAGCTATCTAGCAATTGATGCAACTGTGTTGCACTGCCCAAACAACCCGGCAAGTGATGACAAGTCATCGCCTGCTCATTGTTTTTTTGACCATGGCGTAACCGTAACCAGTCAATAAACCCTGCGGACTCTATGGTAAGTCGCCAATCGTTATAAGCGTGGCTTAATTGGGTAATGGTTATTAATGAGGATAATAGCTGATCAATAAATTGATCATTAGTATTGTCAGTAGCTAATAAAAACTCATGACAAAAATAGCTTAGCCATTGCCTCGTGATACGTCCCAATTTACCATCGGCTAGTTTGTTGCCAGGCTCGCGATAATCATCACGATATACCGCATTGTCTTGATAAATTATGTGTAAATTATTTTGAGCCATTTGTGCAAATACCTTAGCGCGGGTAAAGCTGTCTGACTCAATATTAGCCAGCTTAGCGGTGCATTGTCGGTAATGTTCAATATGTTGGGATGGAGTATGGCGCAATAATTCTTGTTTATTGTTAGTCGATTGTAGGTTGGCTTGCGCTCTATTTGCCAATGCCATTTTTGGCATCGCGGTGCTGACGCTCGCAGATTGCGCCGTGGCGTAGCCGTAGTTACTACTAATAGCGCTCAGCAACAACACAAAACCTAGTAATAGGCACCAGCTCATCGCTTTCTCAACGAGATACCACGCCCGATTAATGTCAATATTCAAGCTATTGATGTTAAATTTAGCTAATGTAATGTCCGATAATAAATGCAATTTAATAACCTTTTTTATGCTCTACAAATACTTGCTGTTACTTACCCTAAAAATTCAAACAACCTCAAATTATAACGACTAAATGGTTTTGCCTTCTTTCTTTAATTCTTTGGCAATGCCTTTATGTAAATCTTTAACACGAATTAATTCGCTATTTGCCTGTAACGCACTAATAGCCGCATAGCGCACCACATTAGTAATGGCGCCACCAGCCAATTCATATTGACTAGCCAACGCTTGAAAATCGGTTAATTGTTCTAATTCGCAATGGCCATTAAGAATTTTGTACCACAGCTGCATACGTTGTTCGCTATCGGGCATGGGGAAATACACCAATGACTGAAAACGTCGTGAAAATGCATCGTCGATATTAGCTCGCAAGTTTGTCGCTAATATCACAATGCCGGGAAAGTCTTCAATGCGTTGTAACAAATAGGCCACCTGTTGATTAGCATGGCGATCATTGGCACTGCTGCCCTGCGAGCGTGAACCAAATAAAGCATCGGCTTCATCAAAGAATAAAATCCAATTTTTGCTTTGTGCTTGATCAAATAGATGGGCAAGATTTTTTTCGGTTTCACCAATATATTTAGACACCATTGATGAAAGATCGATGCGATAGACATCTAGCCCCAATTCGGCACCAAGCAAGGTTGCCGTTAAGGTTTTACCGGTGCCCGGTGGCCCGTAAAATAAGCTGCGATAACCCGGCTTGAGTGATTTTTCTAGCCCCCATTTTTTTAAAATTAGACTGGAATGCTTTATCCATACCCGTATTTTGTCTATTTCATCCATCACATCGGGCGCTAAAATAAGCTCTTGCCACGTCAGTGGACTGGTAATTAATTTCGCCGGAAAGCGGCTGCTATAGTCTAATTTCTCGGTAATTCCGGTGGTGAATTTATTTAAATATTCATCACTAATATTTAAACCGCTACTAAACATAGGTTCGCCCACCGTATGGTGTTCAAAAATCAGTATTTTATTTTTAGAAAAAAAATGATTTTCTTCGAACAATGGGATCAGAGAAAAGCGGCGAGCGAGATCATCACCAGCCAAAATAAATGCCGCTGTTTCACAAGTGGGTAAAAAACCTTGGTGATTTTCACCCTTTCTGCCGCCAAACTCCGCATAACAGCGATCTAGATTACTGTTTAAGCTGAACAGACTGTCTAATGCTTGTGGATTTACGTGTGGGATTATCGCTAAAATTAACACGATACGCTCGTCAAACGTTAATTGATGATCCTTAACCATGCTAGCAAAATTAGAATGATCATCAGTAATATCTGGTGGCGGTAGTTGATCAATATGACTAAGTTCTGCGCCTTGCACAAAATAAAGCTGTATGCGCAGGGTCATCACCTGACCAAACCAATGTATCTCGTTTTGCAAACTAAGTGCATTGGCCGTCGATACGTGACGCTTAATCACAATGTCGGATACTACTTCACTGGTATTTAATGTTTGCATTAACACATTACTTGGCTCGGTCTGCATAATCATTCCTTCTTACTAACGCCACTGAACATGCAGTGGTTGTTCCATCCAAGGATGCTTAATCAAGGTATAATCCCAAGGTAAACTATCAAGCAACATGTCAAATTGACTTTGTTCAATGTTAAGCTGCCACTTTTTATCGTTAAATTGCAATACACCAGTTCGTTCAATGAAGGTTTCTTGTAAACCACTCACCGACGTACCCCCTAAACTACTCCAGTGTTGAATTACCGTGTTAAGCATACTGTAGACCACCTTTTTTTCTTCTTCGCTAATCTCTGCTAGCGCTGCGACTGGTTGGTTGATGTTAATGCCGCAAAGTACTTTATTTAGCGCCAATTCATATTCTGGGGTTTCACTACTTCCATTAACCACATATTGCAACAAATGCATCGCGTGAACGGCATCTTTCGGTTGCTTAAATTGACCATCACTGACTAAATCCAGCATGATGAACAAGCGTGGAATATAAGGGCTAAGAAGTACTAACCCCGCATTGCCAATGCTTATTTCGTTGCCTTGTGTTGCAGCGATATCATCGTTTTCGCCATGCAACCAGGCCGCGTCATCAGCTTTTACCTGCGGGACTATTTCGTTTTCAGCATTATCTAATGGTGTTGCGCTGGTTTTTAGAAGTACGGATTTATCTTTTATATTCATTAGTTTTATACCTTGTTGGATTACGCTAGGTTCTAGCGGCTCAGAGTGTTGCTTTGAACGCTCAATATCAGCGTCAATAACAGAGATGATTTTATCTTTAGTGGTTTGTTCAGCGGCTAGATTGCTAAGCCTCAATTGACTTGCCACATAACTTGCAAGTGCGCGTTCTTTTATTACCCCATTGTCATTATTACTTAAGTAACCGCTAAGGTAATTGATAAATCGGCTAATAAAGTCTTGGGCGTTAAAGCAACGACCTTCAACGATTAGGTATTGCAAAATATAGTGATATTGCAACTGCTCTAAATTCAAGCCAGCACCTAACAATACACGACCTAGTTCGCCATGTTGATAACAGGCATCAACGGTCATTCGAGCATAGTCCTGCAACGCTCTATAATCATTGGGCTGTAATAACAGTAATATTTGCATCAACAAACGTTCAGGAAGATGCTGACTGACATAATTAGTTAACCAAATAGAACGCAAGCCTGTACGCAGTAAAGTTGCCAATGCATGTCGATTGTTAGCCAGCATATGCTCGATGGCGGTTATCAACTTAGTTAACTTGAGAGGTGACTGCCCAGCGTCAACTTGACAGCTATGTTCTCGCTCAAAATAATGTCGAATGTATTGTTCGGATGTTTGCACGCGCGCACCATCAGCAACGTATGATGATGGTTCAGACGACTCAATAGGCTGATCTATTATTGGCGTTTTATTAGTGACTGGCTTTAACCGTTCTATGTCTTGGCCTATCTTTTCAAAGTCTATTGCTTGGCCTGCGGCGATGGCGGTGAGTACCATGGCAAAGAAATGCTGAGTTTTATGCCCTTGTGACCACGCTGTAATTTTAAGCGATAGTGCTTGCATGAACTGCTTAACGTTGCTCTTACTAGCACTACCCACGGTATAATTAAGCGATAGAAAGGCACTAATCAATTGCTTTAATTGCTGTTCGTTAAGTAACAGCACCACTTGTTGCCAGTTAATCTTGTTGGCTTGTGATGCGATTAAAATACGCCGTAGTAATAACGGACTTTGCTGGCTAAGTTGCGTTAGGCAGCGGCTAAAATCAGCAGCGGCCGAACTAGCAGATACCGACTTGTTACCGGTCAAATAATCGACTACGCCAAGATAGTCATCATAAACGACAAGCAATTGCTGATTGTCTTGTTGTTGCGTTGATTTTTGTTCCGCCTCGCCAGTGACTAATTGTGTTAGCAGCTCAGCGATTTCACCGCGATATGAACTGGCACTAACCGCTTGTAACATCGCCGATGCCAAGGTCTGATAGTTCATATTACGATGTGCAGCCATTTGCCGGATCACGCTCGCCAAGTAACTTAGTTTATTAAATCGACTGCCTCGTTCGACCATCATATAGTTTAAGGTAAACTCCCAAAGACTGTGGCTTAATACTTGGCTATTAACTTTCACATGGCGACGTGGGCTATCTATCTGGTTATTCTGCGCGGGCAACTCGCCATGTTGTGCGTTACTTGTGGCGTTAAACAAACTGATATCGTCAAACATCGTCATCACAAAATGCTTAGCCGTAGGTTCTATCAATTGAATAATTTGTTGCAATTGTGACGGTTTAAATCCTGTCGCCAGCTTGCTTCGCACTAACGCTAACTGACCGTGATAATTCAATAATTCAATAAATAAGTGACGATAAGTGCCGTTAAGTTGCTGCCAATAACGTGCAATGCTTTGCTGGTCGCCGTGTATTATCGCATTCACTATATGTTTAAGCAGATCTTGTTCTTCAAATTCTTGCGCCATAGATACGGCGGCTTTTATGGCAGATTTTGATAAATAGTTAACGCGGCTATGCGTTGCTAGACGTTCCGTCGATACTAATTTAGGTATTAAACGAGCCGTGAATTGAGCTTGCAGTGGCTGTTGTTTTATTTTTCTCTCATCGCTGCTTAAGTCGATGCCTGCAAGTTCACCTAGCCCATGCAGCAACTTGATTAGCTGCTGTTGCAGTTGCGTTGAACCGGTAAAATGTGTCACCTGCTGATATAAGGCGATTAGTAGCTGCGGGTAATGAATATTATCATGTGCCGCCATTTTCGTTAAAACACTGGCTAAATAATTGGTTTTATTGAAAATGCTTCCGCGTTCTACCAGTAAATAACCTAAGGTAAACTCCCATAAAATGCTTTGGTGTTGTTTGGGCGGCACTTTTTTTGACGCAATTTTCTTTGACGCTGAAAACACCAGCTCTGAATTTTCTATTAGCTGTTGTATCAATCGATGTTCTACCGGCTCAAGCACCATAATAATGTCTTTTAGCATGCCTATTGTAAAACCTTTAACCATGTTACGGGGGCTACTCGCTGCTTGCCCATGCAGCCTTAGCAACTGTGCCAGTAAATTGCTGCGCCGATCTACAATTAACGGCCATTGCGCTAAAATGGGTTCAGCGGCGCCGTCAATGATTGCTCTGGCCAATAATAATTCTAGCACCCGCTGCTGCCATGGCTTATGCGATTTAACATGCTGCGCTGTTAATGGTTCGTGCCATGCATTGTTGTTATCACTTGTACCGATTTGACGCTGACTCGCAGGTAATATTTGACCGATATCTTCAAGCATTTGCAACATCGCCGTCGACAGCTCAGACGAGCTATTGGGTAATGATACAGCGCTGACTAATATCTCTTGCAATGAGCTAAGTAACTGCTGTTGACCTACATTATAATAAGCGGCCATTTTGCTAATCACACTGGCTAAATAACTCTTGCGGTTAAACTGACTACCACGTTCCACCAGCAGATAATCAAAGGTGAAATGCCATAACTGCTGTTTGCTTTGCACATGCGCCAATCCGCTGGTTGCTTTATGTTTATTCGCTGTCGATTTTACCTTTGCTTGCGACGTTAACAAACGTGATTGCTCAAACAGCTCTGCATGCTTGAGTAATTGATAAATAAAGCGATATTCTTGAGGTTCAAGCAACGCCACAAGATCAAGTAGCATTTGATCAGTAAAACCCCTGACAATACGGTGTCTAACATTCGCTTGTTGGCCATACAACCTTATCGCGGTTGTCAACAACTTGCGGTCGCTGATGATAATTTGAGACCAGCAAGGCAAGAGAATATTCGCCGCGCCACTTAGCAGCCCTTGCACGATTTTTTGTTGCAAATAAGCATCACGATAAACTTTTAGGACATGACTATGCCTTGAGCCTGGCTGTTGCTGTAATAACTCGACCAAATGAATTTGCTGCTCAATTGATAACCGCAACACCAGTTGTTGCAGTATCTCAGGGGATAACTGATAAAATAATCTCGTGAGCATGACATGGCGGCGAGCTGATGGTCGACTAAGCAAATTGACTAACCAGCTTAGATTATGCTCAACCATATCGTCTAACCAGCTACTAGACGAGTCGCATTTCATTTTATGGCGAGCATTGAAATGCTCATTGTCTACGTTCCACGGCATAACGCCATGATGTAAGTAATATTCTAATTGCTGTAATAAGCCATCTTGTTTGCTTACTATTTTTACATTCTCTCCGGTTGGCGTACTTTGTGGTAATACGCTAACAAGCTGTTCGATGCCAATTTTCGCTTGTTCTAAATGTCGAGTATTTTCAGCCGTAGTGCTTCTAGCGGCAGGTATTAACTGATTAAGTTTTTGGAGTAATTGCTGTTTTAATTGACTCTCTAATTCCATCAAATAGTCTTGCTGGGATATATCACCTAAATCAAGTTCGAGTGTGTCAATGCTAATCACTTCGTTAGCATGAGATTGTTGATCAAATAGTTGCTCGACCAATGGTAACAGTCTGTCTTTAACAAACATTGCCGCCTGTGCTTGAAACTCATCACCAAGTTGCTGATTATCGAAATTCAACTCGACTAACATTGAATTAATCCTATGCTGCTGACTCATGAGGTAATTTCACTTCGGGCGGCTTGTAAAAAAAACATCAGCTCAGCGGCCGCCTCAATGCTAGCGTGGTGACAAGTCATGCTTGAATGGCGTTGACTTAGCCAGTTCGAATATAATTCTTCAAATTGACACATCGCGTCAAAGTTTAGCCAGAGGCATTGTGGCAAAATATGAGCCGGACAGTTTTCCCTAACAATAGCTTCGGCCAGCACTCTAAAAGTGGGATCATTGCATCGGGCAGTATAGATTGGCATCACTACGCTGATTTGAAATGAATAGACATCTGCAACAACCGACTCTTCACTTTGTTGCTGCAACGGCCTCAGCAAAATATGCTCAACCACATGAAAGCCTTCACTACACTGGTTTAATTGCCTGATAAATTCGCTAAATATATTAACAAAGTTAACCGCTTTTTGCTGTGTTGACGCATTACCAATGTATAACCAAGATTGGCAATGCTCATTGGCGTTGGCCATATTCGTTGGGAACAAAATGTCAAAGCCATGTCGCTCATCACTGGCACACAATTTATAAAGACTGATCTCCATGCCTTGTTTAAATAATGACTCTCCTATTACGTTATTTCGTAATGGACTAAGCATTGCCACCAATTTCTTTTTATAAGCCGTGCTTAATTCGGCGGTCTGCTCTTGCGCCATAACACTGATCAGACGTTTTGACTGGCTAACGACAACCAGTTTGCTTTGATACTGATTGTCACCAACCAGTGTTAATGGCAATTGCCGCAGAGACTCGGTCGTTGCCCGTCCAATATTATTATTCATGCCTAAATGGAATGCCAGTCTAGTATAAAATCCGCCTTGGTTATTTTGTCCTTGGCTAGTACGGGTATAGTCATATGCACCGCCACGATCTTTTCCTAATTGCACTATCGATTTAAGAAAGTTCTTTTTATATTTAAGCAACAATGGCGCTAATGTTTGCGCGTTACCATAATAATTAAACTGCGCAATGCTCTCTAGCTGATACGATTCGCCATATAATGCCAACAAGTAATCCAGCAAGCGCGATTTTCGCTCTAAAAATGGATCGAATTTCGCTAAGATCTGTTCAAACGTCATTGCCGGCGATTCTGGGTATAACTGATTGATACCCTTTACTGTTTGCCCGTCGATTAATTGAAAATGGTAACTTTTTTGTTGCGTAATATCTAATGAAAATAGCTGACGAATACCCGCCAGATTAGCGCCAAAATTTGCCATTAGTTGCTCAAAAATCAATAAATACCCTTTAAGTTGCTGCGCCTTGGCAAAATCATCTCGTCCAATTAATGGTGATACCCCTTGCACGGTTAGGTTGTAGGTGATCGGGAAATCATTTTGAATAGAGTAGTATTGTTGTAACTGTCGGTATTGACCTTGTGGCATTTGATATAATTGTGACGTTTCTTGTCGGGTATATCGTAGGGTGTTTTGCTTAAACGCGCGTTGTTCAAAACGCATATTTACCACGGTGTAATCAACAGAAATAGCATGGTTATTACGCCGTATCACCACCTGAGTATTGTCTTGTTGTCGTGGCACATAAAACCACGCCTGCGCATTAATGCTTGATGTGTCAGTTGATCCTGCTTGATCGTCTATTTCTTCTGTCTTCGTTGGTTTAGGGGAAACAATAGGGTCTAATTGCAGTGTATTGAAACTGACTATTCCCGGAATTTCCATCAGTCGAGCGTAAAGCGATGATTTGCTCTTGTCAGCATTTTTATCGGCTGAATTAGTCGTTTGCTCATCATGCTGCAGCCGACCATAAATGGTGCTAGGGCCGTTAAATATTTGATCTAGGCTGTTACCGGCGCTTAGCTGATCTTCATAGTTTTCAACCCCGTCATCACTCATGGCATAACCCTTGAGCCATTGATCGGTATAAAAGTAAATTTCGGCTAGAATATCATCGGCGTCAGCAGCACTGTGAATCTCAATATCGGCACGCAGCGAATACCCTTGGCCACTAATGATGTTAACCGCCGCTATATCCTCGCCCAAATTTCTTAATTTGGCGTAAATACGCGATACTTTTTCAATAATCCTTTGTTGTAATGCCGGACGAGTACGACATTGATGACGAACTTTGTCCTTTAACTGTATTTCGATCAAATAAAGGCCTTGATAGCCCTTTGTACTACTGTCTATAGGGCTAAACCATAAGCGCTCAATTTCATTCACGGCATCAAGTATCGCCAGACGATAATCAGTCAAGGTGGTAGGACGACAAGGCATAATTTGTTCAGCACTGGCCAGCCCCAGATATTCAAGGTCGAGTTTACCTTCGCTATCAACCAAGTAATCTGCTACCTCAAAATTGGCGCGATAGATAAGATCAGTTAAACCATAACAAAGTTGTTCCAAAATGGTAATACCAGGATCATGGGCATTATAGTCGGTCCATATATTGCCACTAAACTCCTGGGTAAAACGCATGCCTTGTTGACGAAGACTCGAAAAGCTGTCGGCATCGTCACTGGCTTTTCGTCGTTTTATGCTGTCACTAACTTGCATTATTGTTGCTCATCACTGGTAAGTTGACTTTCACTCATATAATGATCAAACCACAGCTTAGTCATATGATAGCGAATGAGAATGCCGTCACCGTAATTACTGTTACTGCGAATTTGTAAATAATAAGGACGATACGCGTCATTATTATCGCCGTCGGATGGTGCCGCGACCCAACGCAGTTTTAATTTGTTGGCCGAGGATGTGTAATAAGCATGTTGACATTTTATGGGGTTCTTCCAATTTAAAAAATTAAACCAAAAGCCACTAGGATTACAGGTATTTAGTGCCGTTGCATGCAGTAATGCATATCGGCCACTACGTTTAATACCAACACCAGCCATCACCTCAAATGCTTGACAACCTTCTAGCTTTCCAGAAATGTTATGCCATTTTCCGTCGGCGGGTATATTTTGTTTTTTTCCTAACTGTGAGCCGATTCTGCCATCAGCTTTTAGCACGCCATGAATATCTAATTCCCGCTGTGGTTCGTTGTTGTTGATACCAACAAAACCAGTTTGTGTTAACGATAAAACGGCGGCGTCTTGTTGCTCAGCATTATTGCTGCTATCAATCTTCGCCCTATTCTTAAATAGTAGTGCGTCGTTTTTTTGCTCAAAATTAACCGACCAACACGGCGTTTCTGGCGCAGCTTGCCGATAAAAAGTCATTAAGCTAGCGTTTCCTTGCAAGGCAGAAATTTTAAAACCTTGCTCGGGCGTTTTGTCAAACCCTTCCTCTTTGAGGTTTAATGATGAGTCAATAAGATCCGTAAAATGTTCCGAGGTCGGCATTGCGCCGACGCGGAAATAATTTTTCAAGGTACTTCGATTACGTTTAGTCATTTACTTGGCCCCTAATTGTTTCATCAGGTAATTTCTTGATGCCATTAATATTATCGTCTTGAATAATAAAATTATTGCCAATTTCCAGTTCACAAATACCGGTAGATTTAGGCTCGATTACCTTCATCGCCGAACATAATTTCAAAGCGTGCTGTGCAACAGGCATCAGTATGCTCCAAGGGTATTGAGGTCTAATGCAAAGTTTGGTGTGGTCTTTCTTTTTTTCGTCACGGCGGTGTTGTAGAGTAACGCTGTCATTTAAGCGGTAATATCGTTCTTCGTCGTTGTCATCATGGCTGATGTGTAACACCGAAAAATCGGTGACAAAATTGATATAAGGCAAACGATTAATAAATGATTCAATCTCTTTAATATCCAGCAGCCAGTCGATTCCTTTATTCAACCCTGTTGCATTCCAAGGGCATAATAATGTCGATAACTGTTCATTTAAACGCTGTAACGCCAACCCTTGTTGCTGCCCTGCTATCAATGAAATGCTGCAACGGATCTGAATCTTTTCATATTCTGGCGCCCTAACATCGATGTTAACAAATGACGCACTTTTGCTTTGAATATATTGTTGAATTTTAAGTAATTCGTTGATACTAATTTTGTAGTTATCACAGCCTAGGTGCTGACAATCTAATACTTTTTTACGCACTAAAATAAGAACATGGCCCGGGAATTGTCCTTGTTGAGAAAAAATAACATTGCTTAAACATTTCACCCAGTCTATTTCTGGAAATTTCTGTAAAATCAATCGCTCATAATCCCACGGCGTAACGGCCCGATCTTTATGGCGTAATCGTTCACTGACTCGTTGCTTAAGTTGTATTTCATTTTCCATGCGTCGGCCACCAAATGTCGCGACCGTTTGATTAATGTTTTTAACGCCCGCAAGCTTATCAATCGATTGCCAGTGATTGCTGATAACTATTGGGCTAGTTAAATTGTCGGACTCTGCTAAGGCGTCTGTTGCAGAACTAGCGTTACGGGTGACTTTTATACCATGCGTTGTAATACAAAAGCAGTTGCCATAGGCAGCAACATTAATATTCGTACTAGCTCTTAACCAAAATAGATCGGGCTGCATGACTGTATTATTGCTATCGCTGCAAACGGGTATGTCGAAGGTGATAATACCTGAGGTCAAAAAACCATTAGTGCTGTCTGAAATAATGTGTCGATCTTGCAATTTATGCCACTGGTTGTGATGCAAGTAAAACCAATCAATCTCTTTACCTTGGTGATCGCGATGTAGGCTAGCTTTTTCATCCAAATGAAAAAAAAGGTTTAGAGGTTTACCGTCCACCTCGCCTGACATTCCTATAAATAGGTTGCCTTCATAACGATAATTAGGAAATAAAAAATGCGTATTTTGCTGTAGCGCTTTCCGAGCCGCTGGGTATATTTTCTCAAACCCAAAGGGGTGTAAATGAACAATACTGACACCTGTTACGTCATGGGGATGTTGATCGCCTAATTTAATGGTCGATTTAGCGCGATAATCCATCGACACTCTGTTTATCTTTGGGCTATAAGGCAAATTGGGTAATGTTTGCTGTTTCTTATTTTTAGAATTTTCAATCAGATAACGCGTCAATAACCTTACATATTGCTGCTGACCGAATCCATTGTTTGGTTCAACCAAGGTCAATTTAAAAAAACCATTACGACTTTTAACCGTATAATCGAAGTTGTCACTATTATTTTTTCGTCTAGCGGCTTTAAAATCCTGACTCAGATCGATGTTTAATCTAGTTTGCGTATCTAATGTGTTGCATGCCACTTGAGAATTAAATAATGAGTGCCTTGCTTGACCATTGCCACTACGCCATTGGCCATCTTTTAGAAACAAAAAATCAACCTTAAAACTGCTGTTGTCATAACGCTCATCATATTGTTGGTAGTGCTCTGAAAAACCGTCAAAGTTCAAGGGTAAATCAGACCAACTGATATTAATGGATAGGTCAACCAACTGTTTGTGGGCTATTTCATCATTGGAAAATATAAAATACGCTTGATTATTAGCTTGAGGGCCAAATGGCGAAAATGTTTTAGATGGCTCCAGTCGCCCGAATTGATTGTAAGCGACTAACTCTGTCAACCCAGTCACTTGCGCTTCTATGATAATGCTAGCAAGGCACAGCTCCTTAAATATTGAATAAGGATAAAACGTCGCTTGCGGTTTAATTGCAAACTGTATTACGGGCTCGGTTAGTTGCCAATGCTCGCCGTGTAATTCATTGCTACAGGCAATGACCTCTGGAAACTCTGGCTTTAGCAATAGCTCACAATTAAAACCATAGTAGAGTTCACATGCTTCAGCGTTACTACTATCTAGTGGGTGAATAATGTAATCGTTCAGCTCAAGCCAACCGTGTTCCGTACTAATTTTGATACTAAAAATATCTCGGTACAACTCGAAGAACGTGCGCTGTTTATCTTGCGTTAACAAGCGTAATATTCGCTGCATGCCTTCACTGTCTGGAAGGTTGTCACATTTATGTTGGATCAGCGTTATGTCATTTTCTGACAAAAAATTATCGCGAACTAAGGTATGGCGACAAAATATTTTCCCTAATATTTTCTGGGTATAATGTTCTTTATTCGCCAATTTAAGTAATGTGAATAAGAACATTTTATATACTTCATTAGCCTGTCGCTCGGGCGAATACGATATTAGTAACTTATCTGGCTTAACTAAAAACTGTTGCACCAGCGCATGTAAAGCGGTAGGAACTTGTAGAGGGGGTAACAACTCGGCTTCGTCATGCAGAAATTGATTAAAAATGTCTGTTAGTATTTCTTTTTGCTTGGCATGGCTATCTGCTGGATTGTTTAACGCCGCTAATACTTTACCGCCCAACTTTCCGGGTTCAACCAAACCTAGCGTAATACTTATTTTACGTAAGCCTTCCTTAAGATGCAGAATGTCGGCCGAGATAGCAACGCCTAGCGATACGACATTAACATCCACGGGTCCCTTGTCAGCACCAAAGACTGAGATACTTTGCTCAGGGCCATGATTTTTGCCTAAACGCAGTGAATTACTCACTAATCGAGTAACATAATTTAACTCTTTTTCCGGCGAAATAAAGGGGTTTCGTTGTAAAAACAAGGTGTTTACATGTTCAACGTTGCCATCGCTTATTTGCATATTTTGCGTAGCCCGGTAAACAATATCATTAAAGTCATCGTCTTTGTCTGCACTAAACTGATGACCTATATTTATCTGCTGAGGCTCATTATTACCCTTCTCTAACGCCAGTAACAAATACGCTGAGTCAGCCTTACCAGACAAGAGACTAAACTTTAGTAGGTTTTTGTAATAAAAATCTAAATGGCGATCTGTGAATTTGTTTACTTTATTTTGAGCCCTTTTAAACAGTTTTAAGAATGTCATTAGTAAGGCAATAGTAGGCTCGTGATTCGAATTCTTTAATGCATCGGCTAAATAATTTTTTGTGTCTGCTTGTATATAAAGAACACTATTATTTAAGGTTGAAAAACACCGATCCAGTAATTGTCTGCTATTTGCTGTAGGTAAATCTTGCGGCTGATTGTCGAGCAAGATAATCTGTTGTATTTCTTGTTCAACAGACCCCCAGATAGGGGCGAACTCCGAAAACGTTTGTTGTTTGAGGTAGTTCTTACCTAACAATGGCGACAGTCGTAATAATGTAAAAAATTCTTCTTGTAATCGATTTTCGATCACCGATGAAATTTTTAAATGCAGTTGATAAGCCGCTGAATTATCACTCAATAGCAGATGACGGTACCATTTGTCGATATTGCTATATCGCGTTAATAAATACGTTAAGGCAGCGTCCAAGTCGCTTGTTTGTAAATGCTGGAATCTTATTTTCTCGCCAGCACAGTCAACACCTAAAATCAGCGCCATAACCACCACTTCGTTATTAGTAAATAATAACTCCCAACTGCCCTCTTTATTATTATCGAGATCAAAAAAATTCAATTGAGACGCTATATCTTTGGCTAATAATAAAAGCGTTTCAAATGACATTTCATCCACTAAAAAATGGTTTTCCTTTAGCGCCGGTAATAACCGCTCGGCTTGGCTTACGCCGCTATGCGCCAAATTAATAGGATTGTGACTCACCATGACGTCCTTAATAAGACCGTATTGATGAATAACTGAAATCTATTTTTGAGTGTCTTATAAATCAACAAGTGTCCCTTCCATAATATAAAACGGGTAAACTAAATTACTGCGACTATTGGTGACAATCACCGTATAAATAATATTAATCAATAAGTTGCCATTTAGGTTATCTTGGCTATCAATTTCAATCGCTTCTAAAATTATCCGGGGTTCAAAGTACAATATTGCATGTTTAATCATCGACTTAATTTCGGTTATCGTGCCTAAATTGATCTCTGAAAAGACCAACGACTTAATGGCACAGCCATAGTCTGGCATCATGACTCGCTCACCCGGCGTGGTTGTGAGTAATATCATTAGACTATCTTTGATGTCTTGATCCCCCGCGACCATTTTAATTTTTCTGTCGCTGGTAAACTCAGGTGGAAAACTCCACCCAGTACCCAAAAACGCATTATTGTGTGACAACTAACTTATCCTCCGATCATTACCGTTGGCGCGCCCAAAACGATGCTGCCACCGTGCGCTGTATTATCTCCCATCCTAGCGGCTGGCTTACCACCAATCATTACCGTTGCTGAGCCTTTAATAATAGAATCTGGAGGCCCAACACAAACGCAATTATCGCCCAATACCGACGCTGGCAATTTGACGATTAATACCGTTGCAATGCCGGGTCCGACGATAGGCCCGCCCACATGAGGTATCGGTGGCACACCTGGGGTTACCATAGGACAGACATGCATGTCTGTTATTCTAGCGGCTGGAGGCATCTTAAATTAGACCTTATTATTTTATAATATCAATTAGTTAATTAATTTATCATTACCATAGCGCCTTTGACTGTAGTCTGTCCCGAGGCTGATAACTCTGCCGTTGCGCTACCTTTGGCGACGAAACCAATTTGAGCCGTGAGATTGACATTTAAACCAGCCACTTTGACGTCACCGCCAGATGAACTGACATCTATTTCACCGACAGCATCAAGACTTATTTTTCCTTTGGCGCTGATCTTAATATCCTTTGGACTATTTAAGGTGATGCCTCCAGATGCTAATTCCACTGTATTATTATTTTGGTCTTGCAATAAAATGGACTTATCTTTATCACTTAGTACTATTTTATTATTGCCCGGAGTCATGATGGTGGTGATCTTGTCTTTCTCATTAAACTCAACCTTTAAGCCACTTTTGGTGACTATGGCCTTGGTATCATTCTCCGCAGTAAGTTCGTAGGCTGGTTTGTTGGCACTGCTGTACAAACTGCCTAAAATAACCGGTTCAGACGGATTGTTATTGAAATAACCCAGCACAACTTCGTCGCCTACCTCTGGTATAAAAAAATTACCAAAACCAGCAGAAGCATAATATGTCGCTAATCTAGCCCAAATCCCCTGTGTTTCGGCCTGCAATATGGGCACCGAGACCTGAATACGATTTTGTTTATCGGGATCTTCATTGAGCTTCATCACCACACCAATTTGCAGCCCTTCAACTCCTGGCTGTAATCCAGAAGCCGCTGGCGTCGCAAGATCACGATGATCAGCCGACCAATTGGGCGACATGCCAAACTCAACACTGGTAAACCATTTACCATTACTTATCTGCTGAGTAACGCTACTCACATAAACATCGCCATTAAATCGATTACCGACACCTTTAACTTCAATAATACTGCCAATTTTAGCGTCGTAACTGCCTTGAAACTTCATGTTGCCGCGTATGCGCGCTAACGCTGATTTTACTTGTTGCCCAGCAGCCCAATCCTTTAACGCTGATTTTTCAATAGGGGTAGTGCTTTGCATACGAAAATCACTCAAGCCTAACGTCTTTGCCAAATCGTCTGCGCTTAAATCGCCTTGTTTATTTAATGTTTTCGCCTTAACTTCTTCGACTAATGCCGTCTGATTTTTAATATCCCAAGAAACAGCTTTGACTGATTTATATTGATATCTAGCGTCAATATCGGCATTAAATTCGATCAAATCGGCACCATAGGTAACCGTTAACACAGCACTTTTAATTTGCGGCGCTTTGACCGTGAGCTTGTCATCGTCAGCGCAAAGGACAAAACCATTAGCTTCGGCTCTGGCCAAAATAAAGTCCCAGTCGGTACAATTAAACTGCACCAGCTCTTCAAATTTTGTTGTGGTGGTCGCGACATCGGCGGTTACCCCACTACAGTTGCCGATTAGAGTGGTAATAATATCGCTGTCTTTTTTCTTTACATAATTATTACTATTACGCGAAACGGTCATGCCTACGGCTTTATGTTTGCACTCAACGATTAGCCTTGCTCTTTGTTTTGCGTTAATCGAGATGCCATGGCGAATGACAATACCACTAAATATTTGTTGTTCTTTACTCGCATATCCCGCCGTAATAACAATTGTACTGCCAGGTTTAAATACATCATTGTTACTAATTGGAAAGTCTTGTGATGACATATCACCGTCCAATATTTCTAAGGTCGCACTGGCTATTTTGTTGATTGTTTTTGTCACTTCAATTGATAAAATCTGCACCGTATCTTTTATCGGAGATCCGTTCGATTTTATGCTAAATGTAACGACCCCTTCGCTATTTTTATTGGGTGAATCAGCCATGTATCTGTATTTGTCCTAATTATTATTTAAATGAGTGGTGGAAAATAAAGTCGAGTGCCCGGCTTTATTTTACGCAAGCTAGTGAGGTTATTATGTCTAGCAACCTCGACATGATAAGAACTATCTTTGTATATTTCATGACACAACAACGCCAAAGTATCACCCGCTTTCACTTCAATGATATGCGTAAGATCAGGAGAGCTCATGCCCGCCTTCTTACCTTGTTTTTCTACTGGAATATATCCTGTAAACCCCAACGCAACTTTTGCTCGTAACACCGAACCATCGGGTTTAAACAATGTATAGTCGATATCTATTTTGGTTAAGCGCCCTTGAAATATAAACGTACCCCAAATAATAGTGACTACGTTAGGTTCATGCTTTTTACCGTCTAATTTATAAACAAGCTTCTTTAAACTATTGATTTGCTCATTAACCGACTTTGGCACAGGTTTAATATTGGTCACGCCCGTTCCATCTAACACTATCTCAAAAGAAATCGTTTCTGGGCCATAACTTTCATACTTCTTTTCCGCAGTTAATGGCGTGCCGGTGCCGCCTCCGGATTCATTGGAACCGCTGTAGCTAATACTGTGATTATGGGTAAAGTGGCTGGGATTTAACATCACTACAAATTCAGCACTCCCGCCCACTTCCTTGATTTTTAGTTTCTTTGCCATCTCAAGTTACCGCTCTCTTGCTTGACCAAGCATTTTATTTATCTGGCGATGTAAATCGTCAAACGTTTCTTGCTGTTTGTCTTGAGCCTCGCAACCTTTTGACGGATTATTATTGTCACTCTGTGTTTGAATAATATTTGACTTAACGATCATTTGCTTTATTTCAATAGACATTGGTTATTTAATCCGTTTTAAGTTTTGATAACATAACTCAATTTCTTCAATTGCCGCTTCGTTTTTAGTTGAATTAAAAGTGTCCATTTTCCATTTAACAGGATAAGCATTGGAAAAACTCCAACTGCGCAGTGGTTGACCTTTTTCATCCAATAAATGCACCAATAAACTTTTTGGCTCAAGCGTTTTATTAAAATCGTGATTAAAAAAAGTTTGGCACCATTTAACTAACGCTGAGTCTAACGTTGCTACTCCACGTTTTAATATCAAATTGCTATGTTTAACACTTTTAGGCAACTGATAGATAAACCGATTCTCACCACCTTCTATGAGTGGCTCGGTTTCTATTTCAGACCCTATGCCTGATACTTCTTGAAAGGCGGTGTCGGTATTATTACTACCAAATACCACACTAAAATAAAATGCTGGGATCGGCCAAATTTCTGAATCTTGTGTCGAACCATCCCTTGCCATATAACGTTTTCCTATGCTTTTTTTGTAATAGCAAGTGGCTTTTTACAGCCACTTGCTACCTAGTTACAGGTTATTTATTGCTAATTTTTAACCCTTCGTGCGCTAACTCGATACTTTCGATGGCAACTTCATTGCCATCTGCCTTCATATCGGTACCCGTCACTTTCGTTGGCCAAGCATTGGTTAATACCCAAACCATCGTGGGTTTACCTGCTTCATCTAATAAACTTATTGTTACCGCTGTACGGGCAATCGTATTCATTTTTATTTTGGCAAACCAGTCATAGAACTTATTGTCCTTAGCAAAAATTCCTTTCTTTAAGGTCACATTGCTCGACTTTACGATGCCGGGCATCTTTACCGTTGAAAAGACAGGACTGTTGCCGGCGCGGTATTCGATAACTTGCGCTTCAACATCCAATCCGGATACTTCTTGGAATGACGCCACCATTCCAGTTCCTGCACCACCATCCCATTTCACTTCGAAGTGAAATTTAGGCATTGGCCATATTGTTTCGTCTTGAGCTGAACCATCGGACATTACTGTTCTCCTTTACATTTGTATAATTTGATTTAAGATTTTTGCATTTGCTGTTGGAAAGTAATTTCGATAAATTCCGCTGGTCGAATAATGGCCACTAATACAGTAATTCTTAAAATCCCCTCAAGGATATCGACACTGGTCATGGTACTACCCAAGCCAACGCTGACACTAAAGGCGTCATCAGGCGATGCTCCTGCTAGCCCACCACGTTTCCAAATTCCGGTTAAGAAATTAGTTATCATGCTGTTCATTGCAACCCATGTATTGGCGTTATTAGGCTCAAACACATACGCTTTGGCCGCTAAACGAATGGACTCTTCCAGCATAATCATTGTTCTGCGCACACTAACATAGCGCCAATCCAGACTATTACCATCTAATGTTCTAGCCCCCCAAACTAATGTACCCTCGCCGATAAAGGCTCTGATCGCATTAATTGATTTACCTTGGGTGGTTACGTTAAGATCTTCTTGCTCATCGTGTGAAATGTTTACGCAAGGTGAGATAACAGCGTTTAAGCTTAAATTTGCTGGCGCTTTCCACACACCACGAGAGTTATCAACCATGGTATAAACACCAGCCATCGCTGTAGCTGGTGGCAACAGGTTAAGCTGATTTTTAACATCCTCAAGTATCTTGTTATAAACAGCGCTCATAGAGCTTAGTGTTTTATGCAGTAGATGTTTTTGTGCAATTCCTTGCTCGGCAGTTATGTTGCCTATTTCGTCAAGCATTTGTTGCTTTTTGGCAAGTCTTAATTTATTACCACCGCTACTAAGTTCATCTGCACTAAGACCATCAAGATCGGTAAAAGCTGCTGTAACCTCCTCCGTAAGTAGGGTGACTAATACATCGACGTTAGCCACATTAGCAAAGCTAATATCACTGTCTTGTACAATAGTTGTATTTAACCACGGATAATAAGCGGCTGAATAATCAAGGTAATTAATGCCAAGTTTTGACCGGAAGCTACTAATACAATCACCGGCTGGATCCTGACGATCTTTAAATCCACCCCAAACATCCAGTATCGCGACGCGGTTTCTCATTTGCCCGCCACAATGAGCAAGCGAGGCTTGTTGCACGTTAATGCAGTCGTCTTCGGCCAATAATACAGCCTCAGGAATGACCACCATCGTCGGTTCTTGCTCCTTAACTAAAAGTTCAATACCCGCTTTTAGTTTCCCAGGTTCAACAGCATCTTTATAATCACCAACTGAGACGATATAACACGGCCCACCACCATTTTGAAAAAATAGTAGCATGCTGTAATAGAGTGAATATTTACTATTAGATTGTTTAAGCAAATATTCTTTATCACCTAAGTTAAACGCCGCTTCTGCAGTCGCATCATCTGCCCTTTCAGTAATCTCAAATAACGATAAAGGAGCACCGCCATAATAATTATGAAAGTCTGACATCGACGTGATCCGCCAAGGTTTATTACGGAGGGTTTTACCGCCGTTATCGGCTCTTTCGGTATAACCGACGAATGCCGGCACTGCCGTTGCTACTTCGACAACCGAATTAGGAAAAGCATTTTTCTCAACGATATAGACACCTGGAGTTTTCATGACACTCATAATTAATTCCTTTAAATTTTAAAAGTTAATATAAATTTCTGATAACGATACTGCATTACCATCAATAACCGTTTGATACCTTTGGTTGACCGTTGCAACGGGCAGCCTTTTTATCAGCACTTTACTGAAACGTTCTTCGGTACTTGTTAACTGAAAGTGATAATTTGATTTTTCACATAGACTTAAAGCCGTGTGACTTTGAAAGGTCACTGCCTGTTTATTTGCTGCCAAGTTCTCAAGCCCCATAGCTTCGAATGTAACTTTGCCGGCAAGATCGACAATAGCAAGCTCACTGTCATGTTTCGATGACATCAGGTAATACTTCCATATATTCTCTTGGCTCTGTAATTTGATAAGAAATGTTGGTGCTAAAAATCCTGCATTGGCGAAATTTATAATTAATTCTGGGGCTATTGACATATTGACGATAAAACAGGGAGGGTTGAGATGATCGCTGTTACTAATTGAACGCTGCTCCTTTAACACACTTGCTTGGATAACATCATTCTGCTCTTCTTTGCCGCTAACCAATTGCTGGTAGTAAACGATTGCTTGCTCATTGGCGATAGGGCATTGGGTATAATTAAAGAAATCGACGTCGCTACTATAAACTTTAAACTGCAGCTCAAAAGGCTCATCAATATCTCTAGCAAATAACATTAAACTATCGATGTTATTTTGGTTCGCTAATATGTTAAGTCTATGACCGCGATTATTGTATATTAGACCAGCATTATTCATTATCTTAACGCTGTTATTTGTTGGTACAAACTCCAGATTTTTACAGAGGTTATCTGAAAAGTAACTATGTTCAACATGAACGTTGAACAAGTATTGGTATCGTTCCATAATACTCTCTCTTAATCCGCTGCTACATGAGTTGTAGTTTGCCGCACAGCAGCAACTTGCGAGTGAACGCCAGCCCCATTCAATGTAGCCATTCTGACCCTATAAATAATAGAAGGTAGGTACTTAGCACCAAACATGCCCCACATACTACTTAAATCATGACGTGGTACATTTTCAATATCCAATATTAATTTTTGGATCCGAGGATCTAGGTCTGGGCTATTGTGATGATCGAAAACAGGCTGTTGTTGAAAGAACGTTACAACTTGTGAGATAAACTTTAGAGACTCTTGATAGTTAGCCCCAGTAAAATTGGCAGCAATAACAACAGATAAATTAAGATATAAAGGTTTGATACTGACGGCTAATCGGTCGTTAGATGAACTTAAATATTGAGTTTGCCGTTGCGGCATAGTGTCTTTTTCCATGTTGGCTAAAAAGACAACGATTTTGTTATTGCTTTGCGCAACAACACTACCGTCATTTTCAATCAAATTTGAAACAATAACGATATCTTCGTTTAAATCGAACGAGTTTCTTAAATATTGATTAAGCTGTTCCGCAATATGAGTTATGCAAGAAAATATCACTACATTCATTCCTTTTGCCATTGCACGTTGTGTTCGATTTTCGAGCACAAACATAGCATGCCAAATAATAAAGGCAAACATGATAATGGTAGCTAAATACAATATAAACCCAATATTTCAACGAGGTAGCGTTATGCTTAGACCAGCCTTACCATGCAATTTTTAACGACCAAGTAGCGCTTTTAACATTATCTTACTTAGGCCGTCGCAATATAACGGAAATAGAGTTTTATCAACCGACATTCAGCGCAACAAATAGTGACAAACAATTAAAAACAATTAAAAACAGCCACTTACCTTCACCAAACACTGATGTGTAATTTTTATAGGGCTGAAATAGGAGGGGATTCACGAAAATATTGCATCAATTCTACTACGTTATCGTGATTAGTGAGTGGCGGTGACGCTCGGTATTGTGAAGGTGTTAAGGAAAAAAATTTATCAAACCAGCGTCTCATTTGTCGCTCATTGGCAAAACCAGCGTCAAGATAAATGGCCTTGATCGGCAAATCCGTACCACTGAGCATCTCCATCGCCTGCATGCCGCGATAACCATTGAGACATATTTTCAGAGTAAGGCCAGCCGGTAGAAATTTCTTGGCTTTGTATTGCACATTACGGGTGCTTTCCTCGAGATATTGGCTCAATAACCCTTTGAATATTTATTACTGTAATGTCTGAGTTTATCTAAATAGACCGTGTAATCTTGCTCATCAAAGAAACAAGCCTGCTTATTATTTCCTCGTTGCACTACATGCTGTGGTATTCCTGCCATATTTAATCGTGGAAGCCGAGCCATAATCAACCCCAATTAGTGTAAACACTTATGAAAGATAGACCATAACCAACAGAACACAAATCAATGACTCTGACCCCTTTGATTAACCCCTTTGATTATGGCCTATTGATCCTGTTGCCACTGGCGTGCTCTTCTTACTAATGGCTTCTCCCACCGCAGGAGCGAGCTTTATCATGGCAAAGGCAATGAAAGGGAATAGTGACTTAGCTGCAAAAATAATTATAA
>Ga0209292_1001192_pt1 | contig 32267 bp, 26 predicted proteins | sample GOMGulsemesocosm_2_FD_184634 | JGI IMG/M metagenome (GOLD analysis project Ga0209292, IMG submission 184634) | Methane-oxidizing microbial communities from mesocosms in the Gulf of Mexico - GOM9C Gulf of Mexico (SPAdes) (version 2) | ecosystem: Environmental > Aquatic > Marine > Cold seeps... | reverse complement strand
GCTTTTGCGAACCTGAACCGGGAAACCGGAACGGAATACCGCTATCCGCCTCTGTTGTTTTGGGGCGAGCGCCTGGGGGGCCAGGCGGAGATGTTCGACCTGGATGGACTATCCGCAACACTGGCCTCTTATCCTGATCTGATTCAGAACATCAAATCGATCACGCCGGTGTGAATCCCAAGCGCGAATTTAAAGGTGGAGATCTTATGAACGAGCACAATCGGACGTTTCGGATACTGATCGTTGATGATACCCCCAAGAACATCCAACTGCTGGGAACCATCCTCAGGAAAGAGGGCTATCAGATCAATATCGCCCAGAATGGATTGCAGGCACTCGATGTCGTGGCGCAGATGCTCCCCGATCTGATTCTTCTGGATGTGATGATGCCCGAACTCGACGGCTTCGGAACCTGTAAACGGCTTAAGGCTGATGCCCAAACCCGGGACATCCCCGTTATCTTTCTCACCGCGAAAGTCGATACCGAAGATGTCGTCCAGGGTTTCGAACTGGGGGCGGTCGACTATGTTACCAAGCCGTTCAATCCGGCTGAGCTGCTATCCAGGGTCCGTACCCACCTGGAGTTGAAGGCGGCCCGGGAAAAGCTGCAGGAGCTGGCGGATAATCTGTCCAAATACCTCTCCCCGCAGGTCTATGCCTCGATCTTTTCCGGACAAACGGAAGCCAAGATCGAATCCTACCGAAAGCCCCTGACGGTCTGTTTCTCGGATATTATGGGCTTTACCCCAAAGGCGGAGGAGATGGAGCTTCAGGATCTGACCGAGTGGTTGAACCATTATCTGAATGAGATGGCCACCATTGTACTGCGCTATGGCGGCACCCTGGATAAGTTTATCGGGGACGCCGTGATGGTCTTTTTCGGAGACCCGCAATCCCAGGGTAGGCAACAGGATGCCATAGCCTGTGTACGGATGGCGATAGAGATGCAGCGGCGAGCCAAGGCGCTCGGCATTCCTACCCGGATCGGTATCGGCTCCGGTGACTGTACCGTGGGCAACTTCGGCAGTGAGGACCGGATGGAGTATACGATCGTCGGTCAGGTCGTCAACGCGGCTTCACGGCTGGAACAAAATTCCGAGACGGGGAGGATCCTGATCGACAGCAACACCTATGAGCTCATCAAGGATGAGATCGGCTGCGAGTTACGGGGAGAGATTCATATGAAGGGGATAAAGCGGGATCTGATGACTTACTGGGTCGCTGAAGCCTCCTCCTGATGGGTACTGGCCCAAATTTGATCTGGTCGTCACCGTCAGATTTAAATGCTATTACGTTCTCTGGCAGCGTTATTTTTTCAATATACTTTTCCGATAGAACTTCCCATCCCTTATCAAACTGCTCACTCTGTATTAAGGAATGGCTAGTGTATGAGGTTTTAGAATTCTACAACTTAATTTATTAGAGCAATAAATTTGTTGGTTATTATTGCCCACATCAAATTAGAAATTGGATGACTTTATAAGGTTAACGCTCTGATAATAAAGTATTTAATAAAGGGTTTATTAAGTCGATTGTAGGCAGCTTTAATTAAGCTAAGTATTCTTTTTAAAGAGCACTAAATATTCAGTGGGTTAGTTTTAATTCCAGACATCAAGTTTCCAACTTTGCTTGGAAGTTTCCTGTTTTACTTGGAGAATGTTTCCTAATTTAGTTGGTCGTCCAATCAGGTGTGATCTGAGGGTGTTGATCAAGTAACAGCCCTATTTCCTGTAATAAAGATTACAGGAAATAGGGCTGAGATACTTCTATAGTCTTGTGTCCCACTGCGCCAACATTGAATCGATATCATCCACTTTCTCGTTACCAGATACGGACCAGGAACGCCTGAGCAATGTCAGTGTTTCAATTAAGTCGCTGCGCGAGGCTTTATCCTTGTTATCAAGCCACCAGAGAATCACGCTCAACATCATACCAATTTCAGCCCGTGCAGCTATCAGCGGATTAATGCTTCGGTTTACATTACCACTCTCGATGCCTTTCTTGATCTGTTTTATACGCAGTTCAACTATCGGTTCAAAAATGTCGACACCTTTAAGCAATTCACTGGAATCGGTATTGAGCGCTATGCGCATCAAATCCCTGTTTTGTTCGGCAAAGTCAAAAACAACTGAAATTTCTTCACGCTCTGCATTATGCGCTCCATCACCATAACCGTGCACAGCAAACATACCGGCGGCTAATTTGCCAACGGCGCTCCGCAATATTTCCAGGAAAAGCTCCTGCTTGTCTTTGAAATGCAGATAAAAGGTGCCGTTTGCTATGCCGGCGTCTCTTGTTACAGCGGCGATTTTCATGCCGTGATAGCCGAGCTTTGCAAAGGCCTTGGTGCCCGCGTCAATCAGTCTTTTTCGTGTTTCGGCCTTCAGTTGATCCTTGACGGATTTGACGCTTTGCGGTGTGTCTTTCAAGTCGTTATTTTCCATATGAATGCGTAATTATTGATGGTTAAAGTAAACCAACCATATCAGAAGATGAGATGTCTTTCATTAAGTGAGAGTTATCTCAGTATATTAGCAAGAGATGCATCTCATTTAATGAGAGGTGTCTCATTGTATTAATTTAAGCGCCATATATGGATAGTAAGCACTTACCCTTTATATATTTGAAAGTATTCCGACAAAAGAATGCTTAGAAGAAATAAAGACAGAACGGCGTTGGAGTCGCTATTAGGGGAACAAAGATTGTATTAAATAAGGGGATTAAAAAGAGGAGTTACTAATTGTTATTAGACGTTGCTTATTGCCAGTTGGTTAGTTCAAAACCGAACCCTAGCCTGTTTATATTTTGGTCGAAATTAATCAGGCTTTCACCGTAACCATTAAAGTATTGAGCATACAGCCTGATATGTTTGCTGACTGGAAAACTCCACCCTAACTGAAATGCACCTCTATTATCTGAGCGCAGGTTATTACGCAGTAACAGTGAAAAATTATGATCCCGCCATTGGTACAACCCGGACCATTCAAAGTAACCCATAAAATGTTCAATGTTAGGGTTATCATCTCCGCCGACATCTGCAGGCGAGTCTTTATCACTCTCAGGAATCCGCCACCATGGTTTAATCGACCAGGTAAAATCACCTCGATTAAACATCGTTTCGACATAAAAACGGTTCCAGCTGCGTGACAGGTTTCCGCTCTGCCCGTTGGATTGATGAACCAGGCCAAAACTATTACTAATGTTTGTGAAGCCTAATAGTGGCTGATCATTTTCTGCGGTGATAAAAAATTCTGGTTCATAGTTGGTTTCACGGAACGGTGAGGATACCTCTGTGTTGTAGGCTTGCCATAGGGACAGTTGGGTATAGGCAAAATAAATATCTGCATCAAAATCTGAGATGCCGGTAGCAATTGGCACCTTTACGCTGAATTGGTATTTGATCTCTTCATGGTCCAGCTCATCGTCGCGCACATCGAACGCGCCACCTCTAGGATTCGAGTTGTAGGTTAGTGGTAATAAGTAATTAGCTTTATGCGGTGTCAGCAGTAAACGATGTGCCCTGTTGGTTTGAGTTGATGCTGCAGAAAGTGATTTGTCAGATGCTAATGTGTTTGGTTGCTGCTGACCGCACTGTTGTCGAATTTCGCCAACAGATGTTGTGGGATCGGCGTTCATTATTAATTCGATCAGGCATTGCTCATCAACTGCGGCTTTTACAGGCTGTGCCGTTGATAACATTAAAATTAGCAGTACGTTTGCAGATGAAAACATGCATAAACGCCAGGTATGTTCAATTTTTAGCGAGAATTTTTCCATGCGGCTTGTCTCGGCTTTATTAAATTCAACAATTTGCTCTAATCATGGCCGTCAACCTTCACGCTGTGACGGCAATTACGTACACTAACCAAACTATTCAACCATACACTGCCAGGAATGCAATGGAACACGAGACGATAGCCTTTTCCTTCTTTCTCATCTTTAGCGGCGCAGCCGTTCTTGCTTCCATCGCTCTCTATACCCGCCAGCCCTTGCTGGTAGCCTACATTGCTCTTGGCGCCCTGCTCGGCCCATTTGGATTTGGCTTTATCACCAACACAGACCTGCTAACCGATATTTCCAAGATAGGTATTATCTTCCTGCTGTTCTTGCTGGGGCTGGATATGCAGCCTAAAAACATGATGCTAATGCTAAAAAAAGCCACCTTTGTTGCTTTGATTAGCTCTGCGATATTTGCCGGCATTGGTTATTTGCTGGCTTATTTGTTTGGCTTTAACCATATTGAATGCATTGTTATTGGCATTGCCATGATGTTTTCCAGCACTATTATTGGCATCAAACTGCTACCTACCACCGTGCTACACCATCGTTATACGGGTGAACTCGTGGTGGGTTTATTGTTACTGCAGGATTTGATCGCGATTTTTGTTCTACTGGTGCTTTACACAAACGAGACGGGCGATACTTCGGTTAAACAGTATCTGTGGGCGATTGCTTCACTGCCAATACTGATCGGCGTGGCGCTTGTTTTTGTTAAATTCATTCTATTACCGTTAATCCAGCGTTTTGATCGCTTCCAGGAATATATCTTTTTGATCGCTATTGGCTGGTGTTTAGGTCTTGCAGAACTTGCTGAAGTGATGGGATTATCTACAGAAATCGGGGCATTTATCGCAGGCATTGCAGTAGCCACAAGCCCAATTGCTCAGTTCATTGCCATTAGTCTGAAACCTTTGCGCGATTTTTTCCTGATCCTGTTCTTCTTTTCTATTGGCGCGAGTTTCAATCTTGGTCTGCTGGGAGAGATCATTGTGCCCGCAGTGTTACTCGCAGCGCTGATACTGGTGGTTAAACCTGTAACCTTCAGGCTGCTGCTGGCCAAGATCAGTGAATCAAACAAGCTCGCCTGGGAGGTGGGCTTTCGCCTTGGGCAAATCAGTGAGTTCTCGCTGCTGATTGCTTATATCGCCACCAGCATTGCACTGATCGGTGAGCGTGCATCGGTCTTAATACAGGCAACGGCTATACTCACCTTTCTGGCATCTTCTTATCTGGTGGTATTCCGCTACCCTACCCCAATTGCTGTTTCCGATGATTTAAGACGGGACTAAACCGCAATATTTCAAGCAATTAGAGAAGATATCTAAGCTGAATGTTAATTATTCCGCAGGTGTGCCTGCCTTAATCCATTGCCCGACAATAGAACGCTCTTGCTCAGTCATTTGGGTTTTATTCATAAAGGGCATGGTTTGAGTATCAACGGCCCGGGCACGAATACGCGCCGCTGACCTTTGCATTTGCTCCAAGCTATCAAACATGACATTGCCGGGGGCTGCCCTAAACATGTCGTCTGTAGGCGTTGCCGAATGGCACGTAGCGCAGCGTGTTTGAATAATATCTATTGCCGCAACAGCATCAACCACCGCTTGAGGCTCACCAGCTATTGCTTCGGATTTGTTGGCGCTTTCATCAGTTGATGAGCCACAGGCCGTCAGCATTCCAATACACAGAAAAGTTATGACTTTCTTCATTACGCCCCCAGTTATTTTTATTTGTCTGATAGAGTGATTAAAGATCGAGTACCAGCGTACCCTTGGCACGCGAACAGCAGGCAATTATCACATCACCGGCATCTTTTTCCGGGTCGGTCAAATAGTAGTCGTGATGTTCAATTTCACCTTCAACCACCTGGGTCATGCAGGTTCCGCACACACCCTGCTCGCAGGATACAGGAATATTGATACCATGCTGCTCCAACACTTCGGTGATGGTTTCTTCCTCTGGTATATCAATTACTTGGCCGCTACTGTTAATCATGACTTTGAAGCTAGCATCGCCTTCATGGCTTTCTTCGACGGTGAAATATTCGCGATGGATAGCGCTAGGATCCCAGCTAGATGCTGCGTCAATCACCGCATCCATGAACCCCTGGGGGCCACAAACATAGAGGTTGGCACCGGTTGGCTGGTTACTAACCAGGCTCGGGATATCCAGCAGCTGTTCGTCACCGGCATCATCAAAATGAAATCTCACCTTGTCGCTAAAGGAGCTGTTTTTGATCATATCGAGAAAAGCAGTACGCTCTTCACTTCTTGAACAGTAATGCAGTTCAAAATTTTTGCCCAATGTTTTCAGGCGCTGAGCCATGCTCAGAATTGGAGTAACTCCGATACCGCCAGCTAACAAAATGAAGTTGTCCGGGGTTTCTTGCAGATGAAAATGGTTACGTGGCTGACTGATTTTAATTAAATCGCCCTCCTTCACGCCGCCATGAATTTCCAGTGAGCCACCACGACTTTGCGGGTCTCGTAAGATTCCAAGGCAGTAACGATGTGTTTCGCTGGGGTCATTCCACAGTGAGTATTGGCGAACATTGCCAGTGCTAGGTAGGTGGAAGTCGATATGAGAGCCTGCTGTAAAAGCGGGTAATTCATTACCTGCGGGATCAACGAGCTCGAGGCTTATAACGCCTTCGGCTTCCTGGCTTCTTTTCGCTACCTTGACGGTTAATAGCTCGCTTGTCATCTACAGTCCTTCCTATAAAAAATTAGCAATTGTGAAATTATACCAACTCTTGAATTAATAGTTTCTACGTCAGAAAAAAAATAACCCCTGCACAGAGACTGTACAGGGGTTATTAGACTAGCTTGCTGGTGAAACCTTATTACTTAACAGTTTCGATACGCAGCATGTTAGTTGTGCCAGGAACACCAAAAGGTACGCCCGCTGTAATCACAGTTTTGTCACCAGATTTTGAGAAACCGGCTTCAACCGCTTTGGCCAGAGCAAAGCTTACCATTTCGGCCTGTAGCTCGAACTTTTCGCTATACAGTGGGTAAACACCCCAAACCAATGACAGGCGACGCGCTGTTTCTGGGCTGTGAGACAGCGACAGAATTGGTGCTTCAGGACGCTCACGAGAAGCCTGAAGGGTTGAGAAACCAGAAGACGTGTAGTTAATGATCGCAGAGATATCCAGCAGTTGAGTTGTGCTTTTCAGCGCCAGGCTGATCGCACTTTCTACTGTTGGCTCATAGGCTGGCTCAGTAGTGTCCAGGCTATCGTGGTACAAAGGATCAGATTCAACTTCACGGATGATGTCAGTCATCATGGTAACCGCTTCAACTGGGAAATCACCGGAAGCTGTCTCAGCTGACAACATAACCGCGTCGGCACCTTCGTAAACGGCGTTTGCAACGTCACTTACTTCAGCACGCGTTGGACGTGGCTTGTCACGCATGGATTCCAGCATTTGTGTGGCAACGATAACGGGCTTGGCATACTGACGACACATTTTGATCATCATTTTTTGCAGGCCTGGTACTTCGTGTGCTGGCATTTCAACACCCAAATCACCACGTGCAACCATAACGGCGTCAGTTACCTTAACAATGTCTTCAAACTGCTCAACAGCAGAAGGCTTTTCGATTTTAGAAACCAGCAAGGCGCGACCGGCGATTTTTTCTTTCGCGGCGATAACGTCTGCGGCAGTCTGTACAAATGACAGTGCAACCCAATCAACATTTTGGCTTAGGCCAAATTCCATGTCGATCATATCTTTTTCAGTCAGAGGATTAACTTTGCCCAGGTTACCCGGCATGTTAACGCCTTTACGCTCACCCAGTTCGCCACCAACAACTACTTCGGTTACAACGTAATCGTCAGCTGCTTCAGTGATCACCAAAGTTAGGTTGCCGTCATCCAAGAATACTTCTGAGCCTACGCCCAGAGAACCGATGGCTTCAGGGTGTGGGAAACATACGCGCGTTTCATCACCTGGCGTTGGATCCATATCCAGTGTGAATTTAGCGCCGTTTACCAGATTAACTGGACCGTTAACAAATGTGCCAACGCGGAATTTAGGACCCTGAAGATCCATCAAAACGCCAACAGGCTTATTCAGTTTTTCGCCAGCTTCACGAACCCATTTAATGCGCTCTGCGTGCTCGTCATGGCTACCGTGGCTAAAGTTAATACGGAATACGTTTGCGCCCGCTTCGATCAGCGCGCAAACCTTTTCCAGGCTTGATGTTGCTGGGCCTAGCGTAGCAAGAATTTTAGTATGGTTAATTGACATAAATTGGGACTCAAGAAGTAATTAAAATAGCTCGGAAATCATTCACGTTAGTACGTGTAGGACCAGTAATGATCAGATCACCTAAAGCTTTGAATACGTTGTAACCATCGTTGTTATCGAGCATGGCATGTAGATCAATGCCGGCATCAATAGCGCGCTGGAAACTTTCAGGTGTCAGGATCGCACCCGCATTGTCTTCGGTACCATCGATACCATCGGTATCAGCGGCAACGGCATAAACACGTTCTTTACCTTTCAGGCTGCACAGCAAGCTCAGCATGAATTCAGCGTTACGACCGCCCTGCCCGTTACCTTTAACAGTTACGGTAGTTTCACCGCCAGACAGAATCACACAGGGTGACGGCAGTGGTTGGCCATAGTTGATGACCTGCTCAGCCATCGCAGCATGGAATTTAGCGATCTCGCGAGATTCGCCTTCCACACAGTCACTAAGAATAATGCTTGGCAGGCCAAGTTCTTTGCAGGCTGCTGCAGCTGCTTCCAGGCTCTTCTGAGGTGTTGCAATCATGTGAAACTCAGAACCATTCAGACGTACATCATCAGGCTTAACGGTTTCTGATTCGTCAGAAGCTAGCCAGTCGCGTACGTGTTGCGGAACGTCAAAACCGTAACGGTTGATAATGGCCAGTGCATCGGCAGATGACGTTGGATCACCAATAGTTGGGCCAGACGCGATAACATCAGGATCGTCACCCGGCACATCAGAAATACCCAGCGTTACAACTCGTGCTGGCGCACAGTGCGCGCCCAGACGGCCGCCCTTGATGGCAGACAAGTGCTTACGAACACAGTTCATTTCAGAAATGGTTGCGCCGGATTTCAGTAAGGATTTGTTGATTTGCTGCTTATCGGCCAATGTCAGGCCAGGTGCAGGTAGAGCCAGCAATGAAGAACCGCCACCAGAGATCAGGCAGATCACCAGATCATCTTCGGTCAGACCTTCAACAGACTCGAGAATACGTTTAGCAACGGCTTCACCGGCCCCATCGGGAACTGGGTGAGCGGCTTCAACCACTTCGATAAAGTCACAGTCAAGACCGTGATCGTAGCGGGTTACTACTAGGCCAGACAGTTCGCCTGTCCAGTGAGTTTCCAGGGCTTTAGCCATGGATGCTGCGGCTTTACCGGCACCAATAACAACGGTGCGGCCTTTAGGCTGCTCAGGCAGGTAATCCTGCAGTACTTGCAGTGGGTCAGCTGCGCCAACGGCAGCTTTAAATAACTGATTTAACGTATCACGTGGATCCATGACCTTCCTTATTTTTATACCGTCGGAAAAAGCAGCACAGAATACACTGAATCTCAGCCAATTTCAAAGTCAGACATCGTTTCAAGTGCTCTAATTAGGGCTGAATGATCCCAATCTTTGCCGCCTTTGGCCGCGCAAACATTAAACAGCTCTTGTGTGTTCGCCGTGTTAGGCAAGGCAACGCCCATTTCCCGGGCACCATCGAGCGCTAAATTAAGATCTTTCTGATGCAGGCGAATGCGGAAACCAGGATCAAAGGTGCGATTAAGCATTCGCTCGCCGTGCACTTCCAGAACCTTAGAGGAGGCAAAGCCGCCCAACAGTGCTTCACGGACCTTGGCTGGATCGGCCCCCGCCTTTGCGGCAAAAACGAGCGCTTCACTGACCGCCTCAATATTCAGAGCAACGACGATATTGTTCGCCACTTTGCAGGTTTGACCGTCGCCATTATCGCCGATGAGCGTGACGTTTTTACCCATAAGCTCAAATAACGGCAGTGCGCGCTCAAAGGCTTGTTCCGGGCCACCCACCATAATCGTTAAACTGCCCCCCTTGGCACCCACTTCTCCACCGGATACCGGGGCATCCAGATAATCACAGCCTAGGGCATTGATTTTATTTGCAAAAACTTTAGTTTCCAGAGGGCTAATGGTGCTCATGTCAATCACCAGCTTGCCAGCACTTAAACCTGCCGCCACGCCCTCTTCGCTAAACAGCACCTGCTCTACATCTGGTGTGTCTGTCACCATGCAGATGATGATATCAGCCGCTTCAGTGACGGCTTTCATGGTAGGCAACACTGTAGCTCTAGCTTCAACTAGCTCAACGCGTGCCGGACTGCGGTGTTCTGAAACAAACAGCTCATGACCGCCATTCAATAGATGCTGAGCCATAGGAAAGCCCATAATGCCGGTGCCAATAAAACCAATCTTGCTCATTCTTCACCCTTTAATTAATACCCGTATCAACGAAACCCGGCGCTAAAAGCGCCGGATTGAGAACAGGGATTTTCTATCATACGGTTTAATAAATCAAAGGCGTATATTGCAATCCTCGATCCAGCCAAGACCATCCTTTGTATAGGCTTCAGGCGTGTACTCGCAGCCTACCCAACCTTTATAGCGAATCTCATCCAAATGTTTTAACAGGAATTTATAATTAATTTCACCGGTTAAAGGTTCATGACGGCCCGGTGTATCAGCAATCTGAATATGCTTAATTTTATCCAGGTTCGCTTCAATTGTTGCGGACAGATTTCCTTCCATAATTTGCATATGATAACAGTCATACTGAAAACCAAAATTAGGGCTGTTAACTTCTTTTATCAGATCGAAGCCCTGTTTACTGGTATTCAGAAAAAATCCCGGCATATCGCGTGTATTGATTGCTTCAGCCACCAATCTAACCCCGGCACCTTGCATTCTATCTGCGGCATATTTCAAATTTGCGACAAGCGTTTCGTGAGCTTGTTCTTCACTAACACCTTCGGGCAGCAAACCCGCCAGCGCATTACATTGTTCACAGTTCAAGGCTTTGGCATATTCAATTGCCACATCAACGCCTTCACGGAATTCGTTAATTCGGTTTGGATCGCACGTGATGCCGCGATCGCCGCCACGCCAGTCACCGGCAGGCAGATTGAAGAGTACCTGCGTCAAGTTATTCTTTTCCAGTAAGTCGGCAAGCTCATTGGCATCGCGGTTGTATGGAAATAGATACTCGACACCCTTAAAACCTGCTTTAGCTGCTGCTTCAAAGCGGTCAAGAAAATAATATTCAACAAACAACATACTTAAATTCGCGGCCAATTTTGGCATGGTCATCCCCTTAATGAGAGTTAACGGTAAAATCAAATTTTGATACGCCAGCAATTTTACGCATCATATGTGTTTCAAGCGCTATGTTAACGTGGCTAAATTGCTTTTAGACTTGTCCTGAATCAAATACCCTACATTTTCTTAAAGTTGCGAGTCACTATTTACAAAGGCATAAACCATTAGGGTATAAAAGTAATAACCGAGGATACATGACAGAAAAACACTTTATCGGTGCAGATAGCTTACAGGAAGATTCCTTTACGCTTGCTGCCAACATTATGGACAGTGATTTCCGTCCAACCTTTATCGTCGGCATGTGGCGCGGCGGCGCTTCAATTGGCGTGACAGTGCAGGAACTACTGGCGTATTGTGGCTGCGAAACGGACCATATTGCTATCCGCACATCCTCCTACACAGGTATCGGCCAACGAGACAAAAATATCCGCGTGCACTGTTTGAATTATCTCGTCAACAATATCCGTGCCGAGGATAATTTGTTAATCGTTGACGATGTGTTTGATTCAGGCTTGAGTTTACAGGAAGTGATTCGACAGATTAAAGAACGCTGCGGAAAAAACACACCCCAGCAAATTCGCACTGCAACCCTGTATTACAAACCGAACAATAATGAGGTGGGGTTTGAGCCGGACTATTATCTACACGAAAGCGATCAGTGGTTGGTTTTTCCACATGAATTGGATGGGCTAACGGATGAGGAATTACACGAGCATAAGCCCGGAATAGCGGCTATTAAGCAGTGGTTGTTAAAATAAAAACATAAAAAAGGGCCGTGTTGTGTAACGCAGCCCTTTTCTATTTTCATTCTCAGCGTCTTTTACAAGCGCTCACGAATAGAAACGGGTGTTCTGCAGGCGACTCCACCAAGTTAGAATCAAACGATCTACCGTATTATGCATGCCCACTGAAAAACGTTCCTGTAGTGACTTTTTAAATTCATAGGAAATTAGATAGACGTCGGCTTCCTTACACGCATCCACCAGGTATTCATCACTGGTTTTTAGCTCATCGACCAGATTTTTTTCCAGCGCCCGCTGACCAAACCAGACTTCGCCTGTCGCAATGGCTTCAATATCCAGTTGCGGGCGGTTTTCTTTTACAAAATCCTTAAACAAATTGTGCGTATCTTCCAATTCTTCGGCGAATTTTTCGCGACCCTTAACGGTATTTTCACCAAACATGGTTAATGTGCGTTTGTATTCGCCTGCGGTTAGCGTCTCAAAATCAACATCGTGCTTCTTTAACAGGCGATGAAAATTGGGTAATTGTGCAATGACACCGATTGAGCCTAATACCGCAAAAGGAGCCGCTAGTAGCTTGTCCGCCACGCAGGCCATCATATAACCACCGCTGGCTGCAACCTTGTCGACACAGATGGTCAAGGAAACGCCTTTATCGGTAATACGCTTAACCTGCGAAGAAGCCAATCCGTAGGCGTGAACCATGCCGCCACCACTGCTCAAGGTGAGTACTACCTCGTCACGCTCAGGATTGATAACAGACAGTACCGAGGTGATTTCCTCACGTAGGTTATCCACTTCGCTGGCTTTAATATCACCATCAAAATCAAGTACATAAACGCGTTTTTTAATGTCACTAGTGTCGTGCATTTTGGCTTTTTTCTTATCTTCTTTAGCCTGCGCTTTATGCTGTTTTTTCTTATCCTTGTGCTGCTGTTTGTTAGTTTCTTTGCCTTCAGTAACACTTCTTAAGGCATCAGCCATGCTGTCAATTTCATCATTAAGATGGGTGATCTCAAGGTGACCATGCGCCGTTTGTTTCTTCTGCTTCATGCCCATGGCAAACAGGCTGCCAACAACCACTAAAATAGCGACCACCAAGGTAACAACCTTCGCTAAAAATACGCCATATTCACTAAAAAATTCCAAGATTCACGCTCCTGTGACAGCATCTATATAGACTTAAGCGCGTCATGATAATTGAGTTGTTTGGCAACCGATAGAAAAATCAGCCAATTTTCGGTGTTTTGATAGTGATTTCTTCACCGGCAGATGAACTATAAATAAAACACGTTTCACGCCATCAGTCACACTCTTTACGGACTCGTTGTACTGGCTTTTCCCTGCTGGGTTTTAATTTATATGGTTATCGACAGTTATTTAAAAAAAGACGTCGAACAATCGATCCTGGGTCAGCTTGTTCAATATAAGGCAGTAGAAAAAATCGTTGCTAAAAAGCCCGCCCCTCAGCCCCTTAAAAAAACAAAAGTTGTAGAAAAAAAGCCTGCTAAAAAAGCAGCAAAACCAATTATAGAACAGTAGAAAGAAGCAACGAAAACTTAAGAAGGAATATAACCTGCAGCTACTTAACTGGTTAGCTATATTTCAACAACAGAACCAACTGGAAAACAAATACGCAGAAGGTGAGATTACGCTACGGCTGACCATCTCCGGCGACGGCGAAGTAAAAAGATTGAGGTGCTTAAAAGTAGCCCTGAGGAATTGCAGCGTGCTGTTGTGATGCCGCTTCGTAAAGCCAGAACAGTTCCCGGAATTCCGATGAAAATCACAGGCTCGGAATACTCCTTCGACCTGCCTTTATGTTATCGGTTTAAATAACCAATAACGCAGTTCGCTATATGTAAATGATCTGCTGGCCCCTCTACGATCTAAAAATAACGCTGCGTAACCGCCCTGCATTTAATATTAATGATCTTTATGTAATCGTGGCTCAGACACAGCAACAAAATCACCCGCTTGCGTCACGCCAATAAACTGAGTAGCACCGCGATGTCCGCCAACGTTAAGGTTATGGCCGCGCTCTTCTAATTCAGCCTGCGTTTCAACCGGCATTGTTAGTTCCACGAAAAGTTTATCCGGCAACCACTGGTGATGAACCCGGGGGGCCGCGACGGCATTCTGTGGCGACATACCCAAATCAATCACATTGATTAACACCTGCACCACTTGCGTGATAATGGTTGGGCCACCGGCTGCACCAAGTGTCATTACCGGTTTGCCGTCTTTTAGGACGATAGTTGGGCTCATGCTGGATAAGGGTCGCTTGCCTGGCGCAATACTGTTGGCTTCTGCCCCCACCAGGCCAAAGGCGTTCTGCACACCGGGTTGGGCAGAAAAATCGTCCATCTGGTTATTCATAATCACACCCGTGCCGGGAATAATGACTTTGGAACCAAAGGACGTGTTTACCGTGGTGGTAATGGCAACCCAGTTACCTTCTTTGTCGGCGGTGGCAATGTGGGTGGTGTGTTTGCCAAACAAATCAACATCCGCCGCAGCTGGCATGCCGGGGCCGTCAACTGCTATGACGTGGTTTAAATCAATCTTTGATGCGAGTTGAGAGGCGTACTCTTTACTAATGAGACCTCGTGGCACATTTACAAAATCAGGATCCCCCAGCCAATGGGCGCGATCGGCAAAGGCTAATTTAATCGCTTCGGCCAGCACATGATAGCGATCACCTTCACTTAAGTTGGACACATCAAAGCCTTCCAATATATTTAGTATTTGCGCCACGTGAACACCACCGGAGCTGGGTGGAGGGAAACCTGCCAATTGATAGCCGCGGTACTCTGTCAGCAAGGGTTGCCGCTTTTTAAGCTGATAGGTAGCAAAGTCTTCAGTTGTGACCAAACCACCATTTTCTTGCATCCATTGCTCAAGCGCCTTGGCAAAAGCGCCACGATAAAAATAACCGATACCCTGCTCAGCGATATTTCGATAGGTGTTTGCCAGATCAGATTGTTTTAATAGATAGCCCGCTCGGTGGGGCTGGCCATTACTATCCAGTAAAAGCGCTGCAGATTCGGGGAATTGTTGAATAGATGCAGTGGTTTTGGTCAAGCGGCTGGCGTAGGTTTCGCTGATTGAGAACCCCTGCTCGGCTATTTGAGCCGCAGGCAATAATAATTCTGACAGATTAAGCTTGCCGCCCGCCTTCAACAGATACTCATAGGCAGCCAGTGATCCAGGTATACCGATCGCTAGTGCGCCCGTTTTGCTGAGCTTTGGATCAACAACACCGTTACGTAAATACATGTCTCGTGTTGCCAATGCCGGTGCCATTTCGCGGCCATCAATTGCTTCAATGCGGCCATCGGCCCAATGAATTAAGACAAAGCAACCACCGCCAATGCCCGAATTATGACCATCCACAACGCCTAAAGTCAGTGCCGCAGCAACGGCGGCATCAACCGCATTGCCACCTCGAGAAAAGACAGCTTCGGCGGCTTGGGTGGCAAGAGGATGAACCGTGGCAACGGCGCCTTGAACCTGAGTAGAGGTGACTTTATTATCACTACAGGCAATTGTGCCAAACAGGCAAATGCTGACAAAAACACATACACGAAGGGATAAAAAGAGCGACTTCATTTAGTCCGTATCCAGACAAATCTAGCAGGTTGTTGAAATTCTATCTGCATAGCCACTGCGGCGTTAAAAATGGACTCAAATCGGTCATTTATACACATAAACTCCCTCCTTTCGTCCATTTTTGCCTTACATTGACTACCTCGAAAACGAATTTCAACAGCCTGCTAGTAGGTGGGAATCTCAAAGCCACTAAAAAATGCTTCCAGCTCGGCTTTGTTTTGCTGCTTGAGGCATTGATCCAATACTTCCCGATTGAGATGCGGCGCAAACAATTCAACAAAATCGTACATATAACCGCGTAAAAATGCGCCGCGACGAATGCCTATTCGTGTGGTGCTGGCTTCAAAAAGATGGCTGGCATCCAGTGAAACAAGGTCAGAATCCAGCTGTTCGTCATAGGCCATGGTGGCGATGATGCCGACGCCAAGGCCTAGCCGTACATAGGTTTTGATGACATCTGCATCGGTTGCGGTAAAGACCACACGCGGCGTCAGCTGCAATTTATTAAAGGCGTCATCGAGTTTGGAGCGGCCGGTGAAACCAAAGACGTAGGTAACCAACGGATACTCGGCAATTTTTTCCAGCGTTAGCTCTTTCTCGCGCGCCAGCGGATGGTCTTTGGGAACCACAATGCTGCGGTTCCAGCGATAACAGGGCATCATCACTAAGTTACCAAACAATTCGAGTGCCTCGGTGGCAATCGCAAAATCCACTTCACCGTCGGCAGCCATTTCAGAAATCTGCACCGGCGTGCCCTGATTCATATGCAGGGAAACCTCCGGATATTTACTCATGAATTGCTTAATGACTGAGGGCAGCACATAACGTGCCTGGGTATGGGTGGTGGCAATTGAAACGCTGCCCTTCTTGGGATCGCTGTGTTCCTGGGCAATGCTTTTGATAGCGGCTACCTGACGTAGCACTTCACCCGCCAGTTTAAGGATATCTTCGCCAGCCGGTGTGACGTTGGTGAGGTGTTTACCGCTGCGAGAGAAAACTTCAACGCCGAGCTCGTCTTCTAACAGGCGGATTTGTTTGCTGATACCGGGTTGGGATGTATAAAGGCTTTGCGCAGTCGCAGAAACGTTAAGATCGTGATGTGCAACTTCCCAGATGTATCGCAACTGCTGTAGCTTCATTACAGCCTCCAAAGATGTACTGCTTATACGTTTATCGAATAAAAATATAATCAAATATTACTTTGTAGAATAGAACTAAACCGCTACCTTTACCACCTCGCGCGATTCAACACTTTAATGAGCCCAAGAAAAAAAACAAATGGACATCATCTTATACATTCTGGCCGGCGCTAGTGTCGGCTTGGCCGTGGGCATAACCGGCGTTGGCGGCGGCTCTCTTATGACGCCACTACTGCTATTGTTTGGCTTTCCTGCTCACATCGCAATCGGTACTGATCTAGCCTACGCTTCGATAACCAAAGCTGGAGGTGTAATCCTTCACAAACGTAATAACACCATCCGTATTCGTGTTGTTGCGTTACTGGCGGCAGGCAGTATTCCCGCCTCGCTGGTTACTATCTATATACTAAAAAATCATTTCACTAGTCCAGAATACTATACTCGCATTCTAACGAACAGTTTAGGGGTAATGCTGATAATCACCGGCCTGGTGGTGATGTTGAAACAAAAAATTCAAGATCACGCAGAAAAAAAGCCGGGGCTAGTTCAATTATGGGCTACTCGCAATGCGGGGCCTTTAACCGTGCTGATGGGCTTAATTCTAGGCTGTTTTGTGACGCTGTCATCCGTGGGTGCCGGTGCTTTTGGGGCTGCCGCCCTGCTGCTTCTTTACCCTTTATTACCTTCTATTCATGTCATTGGCACCGATTTGGCGCACGCGGTACCACTGACACTCATCGCTGGACTAGGACATATCTATCTGGGCAATGTGGATTTTGGTTTGCTGGGAAGTTTGTTGATTGGCTCGTTACCCGCCATCTATGTGGGTACCAAGTTGGGTTCGAAATTGCCTGAACAAGTGATTCGCCCGTTGCTGGCCTCGGTACTGCTTATCCTGGGAATCAAATACGCCTTCTTCTAGACAAGGCGTATTTTGATAAAGCTCAAACTCTAACGATATAAATCAAAGTTCTTGGGGTTTTGAAGTTTTACCATCGGCACCAAAAATACTGGAATTGCCGATTCATTCAGCACACGTGACGCCACAGAACCTAACTGCGGCTTATCCGTGGGTTGAGAACTACTACCCAGCACAATCAAATCAGCATTACACTGTTGAGCCGTTTCAAGAATAACCTCAGCGGGTTTGCCACCCACGACTTTAATGCCATTAATCAGTTGCACATCGCAGTTACTTTCAATGAATTCATCTTCGAAGGCGTTTTCTACCTGCTGACGAATTTTATCCATCACCTGACTAAAACCATTACGGCGCAAGTTATTCACCTCCGCTTCTGGCATGTAAGTCGACAAAATAGATTCAGCAAAAACCCCAACGGGTTCGATGGCATGGACAGTATGGACGTTGGCATTATGTTTGCTGGCGAGGGACATCACGTGCTGCAACAGGTACGGCCCATATAGGCCCAAATCTGTTGCATAAAGAATGTTGTTGATCATAACCACCTACTTGTTTCTTTTTTTATTTCTTTGTAAGAAAGAATAGCAGTAGATTGAAAAATCGTTAGTTTGAACTGAATTTTAATCGTTATTTTTTATACCGTTTGGCACATGCCCCGTTGCCACATGTTCACGCGCCGATTCGCAGTGCCCTTCCTGATCATCAAAAAATACATCTGCATCAAAAGCCTTAAGAAATTCACCTTTGTCCAGTCCACCCAGAAAGATGGATTCATCAATACGAATATTCCAAGACCGCAGGGTACGAATAACACGTTCATGGGCGGGAGCTGATCTGGCGGTAATAAGCGCCGTTCTGATCGGACAGTCACCCTCGGAAAACTCTGCCTGAATGCCCTGCAAAGCACCCAGGAACTCTTTAAAAGGCCCGACATTGAGTGGTTGATTAGCCGCAGCTTTTTCACTTTCTGTAAAGGCGGCTAAACCGTCCTGCTGAAAAATACGTTCTGCTTCATCGGAAAACAGTACCGCATCGCCATCAAAGGCAATACGTAACTGGGGTTGTAATGAGTGTTTGTTTTTTGAAGAAAGAATAGTCGCGGCAGCAATGCCGCTGTCCAGCGCCTGGCGCACATCTTCAGCATGGGTGGATAAAAACAGATGACAACCAAAGGAAGACACATAGCGGTACGGACTTTCGCCACCACAAAAAGCAGCACGGGTAATATCTAACTTGTAGTGTTGAATCGAGTTAAAAATCCGTAACCCCGTATCGGCGCTGTTACGCGATAACAGAATGACCTCCACGCGCGGCGCAGAGGACAGTTTGGTATTAATATTGAGCAACTTCTCAACCAAATGAAACGCATCACCCGGTGCCAAGGGTTCATCTTCACGTTTAATCTGATAGTCCGCGTAAGCCCTCAAACCGTCGGTTTCATACACCTCGTGGCTATCGGATAAATCAAACAATGCTCGCGAGGAAATCGCGATCACCAGTTTATTGTCGAGCACGCCTGACATTCGTTATTCCTAATCAATATTATTGTGGCCTAAAGAAGGCTCTTTATACCTTTAATTTCACTAAAAACCTAACTTGTTAGTAATCAGACGCTGTCATTTTTGACCCAGCTTCTGTAAAGTTAGCGCCATTTTTCGCCAGCACAAAACTACTGCGGCGGCCTATTTGCAATTAAGGAAACAAACTATGAAAGGTGTTTTTCTAGATTCTGACTCAATCGCTCAGGAACGTCTTGATCTTGGCAAGTTGAATGCACTACCCATCGAGTGGACATTCTACCCACAAACTACGCCTGAACAACGTCAAGAACGTATTGCTGATGCTGAAATCGTACTCACCAACAAAGTACCGATGGACGCCGAAATCATGGAGGCCTGCCCTAACCTGAAACTGATTGCAGTCGTTGCAACCGGCACTAACGTTATTGATCTTGAAGCGGCTAAAAAACACAACGTGGGCGTTGCTAACGTCGGTGGTTACGGCTCCTACGCAGTAGCTCAACACACCATGGCACTACTGTTGGCATTGGCAGCAAACGTACAGCGTTACAGCGATGACGTACGCGCCGGCAAATGGGCCGAGCAAGATCAATTCTGTCTGCTTGATTACCCAATGTACGAATTGAAAGGAAAAAAACTGGTTATCGTTGGTTACGGCGAAATCGGTCAATCTGTTGCCCACATGGCTGAAGCCTTCGGCATGGAAATTCTGGTTGCTTCCAGCCGTCCAAATCAGGACAGCTTCGGCATTGTCGATCGTCGTCCTCTGGAAGAATTATTACCGATTGCCGATGCAATCACCTTCCACTGCCCTTTGACTCCAGCTACGCAAAACCTGATTGATGCGCCCCAGCTGAAAGCGATGAAAAACAGCGCTTTAATCATCAACACCGCTCGTGGTGGTCTGGTGAATGAAGCGGCACTGGCTCAAGCGTTGAAAGATGGCGAAATCGGCGGCGCGGGTATTGATGTAATTACCGTTGAACCACCTAAAGCGGGCAACCCTTTGATCGATAGCGAAATCAAGAACCTGATTCTGACACCGCACTGCGCATGGGGTCCTGATGAAACTCGTCAGCGTCTGCTCAACGAAGTGGTTCTGAACGTTGAAGCGTTCCTGAATGGCGAATCTCGCAACCGTCTAGATTAGACCTTTCTCGACTAAGTTCTGAATGGTGTCAGCGCTATTTGATATCGACTCGCTGTTTGAGTCGATTAAAGATCAAACGCTGCTGCTGACATCCAACCGTCGTCTTGCTGCACATATAAAATCGGCCTATGCCGAAGCGTGCAGCAGGCACGGTCTTCAGGTCTGGGAACAGCCGACCGTTTTCCCCATTGATGACTGGATCCAGCACTGCTGGCAACAGTTAATCAATGCCGACAACCCACTCACTCATCACAAAATCCGCTTACAACCTTTGCAGGAAACCCTGCTGTGGGAGCGTATTATCCGTGATGATGAAAAAAGCCTGCTATTAAAACCCTTTGCCACCGCTAAACAGGCACAATCCGCCTGGCGCACCCTGCAACTTTGGCAAACTGACATCAGTCCGGATTTCTACTTTCATCCCGACTGCAATCGTTTTGCCTATTGGGCTAAACAGTTTCAACAACAGGGTCAAAAACAACAGCTGCTGAGTCATGCGGATCAAACCAAGGTTGTGCTTGAAGCCTTTAAGCAGTCTCAGCTAGCTTCAGAACCCAACATTTTATTGGTGGGCTTCCAGCATTTGCCGCCGCTCTATGAGCAACTGATCAATGCCGCCACTGACACTTGTCAGATTTATGAGGCCACAACACCGGCCAAACAAAACCTGCAACTGGCCTGCAATGATGCCTTACAGGAATTACAGGCCGCCGCCCGGTGGGCCAAACAGCAACTCGAAAATAACAGTCAGCAACGGCTGGCGATCATCGTGCCGGATCTGGCACAACAACGTGACCAGATTGAAGCAACGTTAGCTGCGGTATTTGAGCCTCAGTATTTATTGCCTGACACGGCACGCTATCAACTGCCCTTCAATATCAGTGCCGGTGTACCGCTTAGCCAGACATCCTTGGTTATCTCGGCGTTGAACTTGCTGGAACTACTGCGTGACGAGTTCAGTTATCAAACCTTGTATGCGCTATTAAAATCGCCCTTTATTTCGACAAATGTTGCCAATAAATCGCACACGCCATTTGATGGCGGCAGCGAACTGGAGTTGTTCCTGCGTAACGGCGGTTGGCCGACCTTTAACCTCACGCAATTGCTCGACAGTCTGTCCGCCAATCCGGCTTTGTGTAATCGCCACCCGGTTTTTTATCAAGCGTTACAAACTGCCCGTGAGCTGCAAAATCAGCAAACTAGAAACAAAACACAGCTGTCACATTGGGCGAACCTGTTTGCAACACTGCTGCGCAGTTTTAATTGGCCTGCCAGCGGGCGTCGGCTCGACAGTATTGAATTCCAGCAACACACTCGCTGGCAGCAAGCGCTACGCGATTTTTCTGGGCTGTCATTGGCGAACAACGGCGAAGAAAAAGTCAGTCTTAACGAAGCATTAAACCTGCTCAACCGGGTAGTGGGTGCCTCGGATTTTCAGGCGCAAACGCCGCAGACGCCCATTCAGGTACTGGGCATGCTCGAAGGCAGTGGTTTGAACTTTGATGCCGTATGGCTATTGGGTTTAAACGATCATCTGTGGCCTGCGTCTGCCAGCCCCAGCCCGTTTATTCCGGCGCCACTGCAACGCGATCTTGATATGCCGCACGCCAGTCCGGAACGCGAGTTACAGTTCGCCCGTGAATTGCTCAAGGGTTATTTACACAGCGCGCCGCTAGTTATCGCCAGTTATGCCTTAAACAATGACGATCAACTGTTACGCGCCAGCTCATTAATTCAAGCGTTTGAGCCAGTGACATTGGCACAACTGGGCCTTGATTGCGCCGCTGAAACACACCCCTATTATTCGTTCATGGAAAACCAAACAGCGCTGCAAACATTACAGGACAACCATGGCCCACGGCTCAATATTGACGCCGAGTCTGTTGCCGGTGGTTCGGCTATTTTGAAAGATCAGGCGGCCTGCCCGTTTCGCGCTTTCGCCAATCACCGCCTGTCGGCACGTGCGCTGGAGGAACCCAGCTATCATTTGAATGCCGCCCAGCGTGGCACCGTTTTGCACAGCGCCCTTGAACATTTGTGGTGCACACTTGAAGACTCAACCACGTTGCTTGAGCGAACAGAACCGCAATTACAAAACGATATTTGTGAAGCCGTGCAAACAGCCCTGCGTCCGCTGGTATTGCAACGCAAGGATCTATTTGGAGCCGTTTATAGCAGCAGTGAAACTCAACGTATAACGCGCCTGCTCGAGCAATGGTTAGCGGTAGAAAAAACCCGCTCAGCCTTTGAAGTCGTGGCCACCGAAAAAGCACTAATTGTTAATATTCAGGGCCTGCCGCTGCGCGTTAGAATCGATCGCATCGACCGGCTCAACGATGGCAGTTTAATGCTGATCGACTACAAAACCGGTTATTGCAGCACCAGCAAATGGCAGGGTGAACGTCTGGAAGAACCCCAGTTGCCGCTCTACAGTATCACCATGGCCGGTATTGAGGGCATGGCTGAAGAAATACCGGGTGACGGTATTCAAAGTCTGGCCTTCGCGCGCATTAATATTGATCAACAGGGTTTTGTGGGGATCTCGGCACAGCACGGTGTTGCTCCGGGCATTTACAGTATCGACAATAGCCGTGGCTGGGACGCCAGCCTCAGCTGGTCAGACATTAACAGCCAGTGGCAACAGGCACTAGCGTCTCTGGCGACGGAGTTTACCGAAGGTTTGGCCATTGTTGAGCCAGCGCAGAATAACACCTGTCAGTTCTGTCAGCTTCATTCGTTATGTCGCATCCATCAAATCAAAGAACAGGCTGCGGAGATACATGATGACTGATATCGTCGATGCCGCTCAACGTGCCCGCGCATTGGATTACCGCACCAGTTTTGCGGTCACAGCCCCGGCCGGTTCCGGCAAAACCGAACTGTTAATTCAGCGCTGCCTGACCCTGTTAGCACGCGTTGAAAAGCCGGAAGAAATCCTCGCCATCACCTTCACCCGCAAAGCGGCCAATGAAATGCGCAGTCGTATTCTCGCCGCGTTAGTCGATGGTCAGTCTGACGAGCCGCCCACTGAGGCCCATAAACTCAATACCTGGACGCTGGCGCGTGCCGTTTTATCTCAGGATCAACAGTTTGACTGGCAGCTGCTGGATAACCCCAATCGCTTGCGTATTCAGACCATCGACAGTTTTTGTATGCATTTGGTGCAGCGCATGCCGCTACTGTCACGGCTCGGCGCAGAAGCCCGTGTCAGCGATGATTCACAGGCACAATATCAGCAAGCAGCGCGGCGACTATTGGCGCGTCTTGAGGAAAGCAGCCCAATCAGTGACGACCTGCAACGGTTGCTGGCGCATCTGGACAATAACACCGCGCGTATTGAAACCCTGCTGTGCTCCATTCTCAGCAAACGCGAACAATGGTTGCGCCATTTTATTTCGGCTAAACATGGTGACTTTGATTTTCGTGCCTATCTGGAAAGTTGCCTGACCGAACGGGTGCAGGACGCCCTGCATGACTGTACCGAATCACTGATGATGTTCGAATCAGAGCTGATGCAATCGGTAGACTTCGCCTGCACGCAACTGCAGGAGCTGGCGCCCGATGCTGAACTATTAGCCTGTGCGGGATTAACTGAACTGCCTGAAACAGAGCCCGACGCCCTGCCGCAATGGCGTGCGATTACCAGCCTGCTGCTCACCAAGGATGGGCGTTTCCGCGCCACGCTGACAAAAAATCAAGGTTTTCCCGCCAGCAGTAAAAAGGACGAAAAGGCGTTCTTTAAGGCCGCCAAGGCTGATTGCCTTGAATTGATCGGTGAATTTGCTCATTCGCCCGGCCTGTTGGCGCAGCTTCAGGAAATTAGCCATCTGCCCGTGCCCCGTTACACCGACCAACAGTGGCAATTGCTGGATACCCTCACCCGTCTGCTACCCACACTAGTCGCAGAACTGACCTTGGTGTTTATGGAACAGGGGCAGCTTGATTACGCGCAAATCTCCAGCGCGGCCGCTACCGCCTTGGGTGATGACGAACAACCTTCGGATATCGCCCTGCTGCTCGACTACCAGCTCAAACACATTCTGGTGGATGAATTTCAGGATACCTCCACGCCGCAGTTTAATTTACTGAAACGCCTGACTGACGGCTGGGAACCCGATGACGGCCGTACGCTGTTTATCGTCGGTGACGGTATGCAATCCTGCTATGGCTTCCGTGAAGCCAATGTCGGCTTGTTTCTAGCCGCCCGTGAGTTTGGCATCGGCAATGCCGAACTGGAACCGCTTGATCTACAGGCCAACTTCCGCTCCGATGCGGGTGTGGTGAACTGGGTCAACGCCAGTTTTAGTAAGGCCTTCCCGGCCCAGGATAATATTGCCCGTGGCGCAGTGGCCTACAGTCCATCCGTCGCCGTGCATAGCGAGACTCAATCAACACCGGTACAGTTTTTTTCCTGCGTAGAGGACGATGGACGCCAGAGTGAAGCCGCTAAAGTGATTGAGTTAGTACAGCAAATCAGCGTCAGTCAGCCCGATGACAGCATCGCTATTTTGGTGCGCAACCGTTCACACCTGCGGGACATTATGCCGGCCCTGCGCAATGCCCAAATCGACTGGCGTGCCGTTGATATTGATCCGCTCTCAAAGCGCCCACTCATCAGTGATTTAATGGCTTTGACACAGGCGCTGCTCAATCCGTCGGACCGAATTGCCTGGCTCTCAGTATTGCGCGCGCCCTGGTGTGGTTTAACGCTGGCCGATCTTCACAGTCTTGCTGGCAGCAAAACTGACGCAGAACGATTCAAACCGACCATCTGGGCTCAGTTAAACAAAGAGACTGCAATCAATACATTAAGTGATACTGGAATAATCGCCTGTAACCGATTGTTATCCATATTAAAACCATCCATTCGTCAGCGCCAGCGCAAACCTCTCAGGCAATGGCTGGAAGGCGTCTGGCTAGCCCTTGGCGGTCCTTTAACGGCGAGTTCTTCGCAGGAATTAGCGCAGGCACCGGCGTTCTTTGAGCTGCTATGCAAACATGAAGTCGGTGGCGATATCCCTGACTTTACCGCCTTTCGTGAAGCGGCTTCACGGCTATTTGCCAAGCCGGAAAGTAATCCCGATATCCGCCTGCAAATCATGACGATTCACAAATCCAAAGGTTTGGAATTTGATCATGTGATTTTGCCTGGCCTGGATCGTGGCAACGCGTCACGTAATCAGGAGTTATTACTTTGGCACGAGCGCTTATCGACCCATGGTGAACCGCTGCTATTGATGGGTTCCTTGCCGGAAAAAGGCGGCACAACAGACCCGCTTTACGATTATTTAAAACGCGAACACCGCCTCAAGGAACAGCTGGAAAATACACGACTGCTCTACGTCGGAGCGACTCGCGCGGTTAAACAATTATGCTTGCTGGCTAACGTCACGCGCCGCGACGAAGGCAGCGATGACATGAAGCCGCCTTCAGAAAATAGTCTTTTGCACAGTCTGTGGCCACAAATTAAAGATCAGGCGATTATCATTGATACGACCCTGCCCCGTGATACTAGAGCCAACGATACCAATACACCCAAATCCGCAGCGACTATTCTGCGTTTAGCCACAAATTGGCAAACACCGAACTTCCCGCGCAATGAGTTGCTGGCTGCCTATCGTGGTCATGAATATCACGGCAATGAGATGCTCGAGCTGGATTCGTTAGCGCTACAACAGCACGCGCAGGAAGAACAAAGAGATCAGCTGGCAAGCTGCTTTAGATGCCTGCTGTTTGCGATTTGCCAGCGTGGCAGTGACTATTGGAAAAATGTCGGTAGTAGCAGTCTGCAAATACTGGTGAACAATCAACTTCAGCAATCTAACTTCCATGTTGATGCTTCCTTGGGCCTGCACCTGCTCGGCAAACTGCAACAGGTGCTCAACGATGAAACGGGACAGTGGTTGCTCAGTAATAGCCATCAACAAGCCCGTACAAACTGGCAGCTCAATGAGGCTCAGCGTGTTGACGAAAACAGCGAAATTTTACAGCATCGTATCGCACGCAGTTTTGTTGAAAATAACCAGCATTGGCTCATTGAGTTCGATACGCAGTCAGCAGCCAACAACGAGCCGTTAATTAGCCAGCAACGCGCGCAATTGATGTCGGCCGCCGGCGCCCTAAGTCAGCTTTCCTCGGTTCCCGTAAAAGCGGCTATCTACTTTGCCTGTAGCGAAACACCTCGTTTAATTGAATTGTAAAAAAATCGCTTTAATATCAGTACAAAAGCCCAATTAATGTTATCCCCAGCTATTTTTTGCTATATGATACGGGGCCTTCGGAGCCCATTTTTAGGGCCTCTTATGGTGATAAAAGCCAAAACTACAGATTCCAAGATTCAAGGTTTAGAAATGACAACTTCACGCTTAACCAATGTAAACGTCCACTCTCAAGATGTTCTAATCACGCCTGAGAAATTGAAGCAGGATATCCCTGTAACTGACAAGGCCAGAGAAACAGTCCTCAACGGCCGCGAGCAGATCGAGAATATTCTCGATGGCAAGGATCATCGTCTGATCGTCGTTGTGGGCCCCTGCTCCATTCACGACATTAAAGCGGCTAAAGACTACGCCACGCGTCTGAAAAAGCTGGCTGATGACGTTAAAGACACGCTGTTAATCGTGATGCGCGTTTATTTCGAAAAACCACGTACCACTGTTGGCTGGAAAGGTCTGGTGAATGATCCACACATGGATGATTCGTTCCAAATTGAAGAAGGCCTGCACATTGGTCGTCAACTGCTGGTTGATCTGGCTGAAATAGGTCTGCCAACTGCAACTGAGGCACTGGATCCAATTTCTCCGCAGTATCTGCAAGAACTGATCAGCTGGTCTGCTATTGGCGCACGTACCACTGAATCACAGACGCACCGTGAAATGTCCAGCGGCCTGTCCGTTGCGATTGGCTTCAAAAACGGCACGGATGGCGGTTTGTCAGTCGCGATCAACGCCTTGCAATCGGTATCACATCCGCACAGTTTTCTGGGTATGAACCCAAGTGGCCAAGTGGCGGTGATTCGCACTACCGGTAACCCATACGGTCACATCGTATTACGTGGCGGCGGCGGCAAACCAAACTACGATTCAGTCAGCGTACAGCTGTGCGAAAAACGTTTGGAAGATTCCGGTCTGAAGCAAAACATTATGGTTGATACCAGCCATGCCAACTCCAGCAAAGACCCGGCTCTGCAACCGCTGGTGATGGAAAACGTCACCAGCCAGGTCGTAGAAGGCAACAACTCTATTATCGGTCTGATGATCGAAAGTAATCTGGAATTCGGCAACCAGCCGATCCCCGATGACCTAAACGAACTGAGATACGGCGTTTCTGTCACGGATGGCTGTATTGACTGGGATACCACTGACAAGGCGCTGCGCGACATGCACGCCAAGTTAAAGGATGTACTGCCAAACCGTCAACGCGGTTAGGCACATCCCTTGATTGGAGTTTGCCAGCAATATTTTGCTGGCAAACTCCAACACCCACCCTGCTCGCTACACACTTCGCATGACTCAATCCAGCCGCAGCTCCATTCATATTCTGCAAATTACCGACCTTCACCTTAAGGCCGACCCAGCAGCTCTATGGCGTGGTTTTAATGTACAGAATTCTCTGGATGCCGTTTTACAACTTGCCTCTGAACATTCGCAGTGGCCGCCCGATGCCATTCTAGTCACCGGTGATATTGTTGACGATGAAACGCCTGAAGGTTATCGCCAGAGCTATCGTCGCCTGGCGGAGAAATTGCGCGAGCAACTTGGCAAAAAGTCTAGCAGTACGACCCGAATTGGTTTTATTCCCGGCAATCACGACAACGCAGAAATTCTTCAGCAAAGTTGCTCACAACTCAGCATCGAAAGCTGCGGTGCTTTTAGCCTTAATAATTGGCAGATCATCCAGCTTGACAGCTCATTACCCGACAGCGATGACGGGGAGCTGGGCATCGATCAATTGCAGTTGCTGGACGCGGCCTTGCAAAACTCAACAGCAGCACACACGCTAATCGTTCTGCATCACCCGCTGGTAAAGCTCAATAGCGCATGGATGGACAGCATGCGCGTAAAGGATGCTGACGCTTTATTTGCGCGCATCGACCGCTATAACGAAAGCCAGAGACAGGTCAGAGCAATCACCTGGGGCCATGCTCACCAACAAACAGAGCTATTGCACCAACAGGTTCGCCTGTTTGGCACACCCGCCGCTGGCCCTGTGCAATTCACAGCTGGTAGCGATGATTTTGCCATCGACAGCGAATTACAGGCCGGGTTGCGCTGGCTGACACTCAACGAAGACGGCAGTATTGAAACCAGCGTTCATCGCCTGCCTTCACCCACTAATAATTCTGAACACTAGGCCTTAACTGCCATGAAAATCATCTCCTTTAACATCAACGGTATTCGGGCTCGTATTCCACAGTTGCAGGCCATCATTGATCAACACAACCCGGATGTGATTGGTTTACAGGAATCCAAGGTCAATGACCCGGACTTCCCAATAGAAACCATCACTGATATGGGGTATCAGGTGAATTACCACGGCCAGAAGTCCCACTACGGCGTTGCCATGCTGTCTCGCAACGAGCCGGTAGCGCTACAAAAAGGCTGGTCAAGCGATGACGAAGATGCCCAACGCCGTATGATCATCGGCCAGTTTGAGTGTAAAGATGGCGAATTAATGACCGTGCTTAACGGCTATTTCCCGCAGGGTGAAAGCAACAAACATGAAACCAAGTACCCCGCCAAACGTAAGTTTTATGCGGATTTGATGAGCTACCTGGAGAATAATCACAAGCCTAGCGACCGGGTTGTGATTATGGGCGATTTCAATATATCCCCGGCAGACAATGACATTGGCATCGGCGATAAAAATGCCAAACGCTGGCTACAAACCGGCAAATGCAGCTTTCTGCCAGAAGAGCGAGAATGGTATGGCAAATTACTGGCCTGGGGCCTACAGGACAGCTTCCGTCTGCAAAACCCAGCTGTAACGGATCGTTACAGCTGGTTTGATTATCGCAGTAAAGGTTTTGATGACACGCCAAAGCGCGGCCTGCGCATTGATCACATCTTGATTACCCAACCCCTGGTTGAGCACCTGAGTGACACAGGTATCGACTACGATGCGCGCGCTTTGGAAAAACCGTCGGACCACTGCCCGATCTGGGCGACTTTCGATATTTAACGTTCCTGCCTTGAGATACTCAAAAGCACTTGCCTGAGTTAAAAATTCGGGCGCATACTAAAGGATAGCTTCTAAAGCTGTTGGACTTTTAATGTGCCCGAAATGCAAGTAATCACCGTGTTTTACGATGGGGCATGCCCTGTCTGCATAAAAGAAATGCACCAGTATCAGCGTTTTGCAAAATCTGGTGAAGTAACCTGGTTCGATATTACCGGCCAGGAAGAGTGGCTACTGGCGCGCCACATCGACCCCGAAGCCGCATTACTTGAATTACATGTGCTCACCGCCAACGGCAAACTGGTAAAAGGTGTCGATGCTTTTATCCTGTTATGGCAACGCGCCCCACTCCTGCGCCCCATAGCCTGGATTGTTTCCTTACCGCTAATCAAAGGTTTTATTAAAAATACCTACGGCTGGTTTACACGAAGGCGCTTGGCACGGGATGGTCGTTTGCCGGGAAGTCACTGTAAAAAGCCAAAATAGTTAAATATCAGCCCTTAATCGAGTTGATCAACTCGTAAATTCGGTCGTAGTGCGACCCCTTCCAATACAGCTTGTGGCAGCCTGTGCAGCGAGAGAATTGATTAAAATAGTTCCAAACGTGTTCATCAACCTGACCCTCAATAGAATATTTTTCCACCGCAATTAACTGACTGTTACAGTCGGCACAACGACTAAAGGGCAAAAAACTGTTCTCCAGCTGCAGTGAAGACACCACTTCGCGAAGCTGTTGTTTGGGCTCTGTACTGCGAACCCAATAGCCGTGTGTGACGCTGCTGGTTTTTAGAATCCCCAGATCGCGTGTCAGAATAATGCGACCCTCGATCAGTGAAATTTCAATTATTTCAGGGTCTTTCAAATCATTCCTATAAAGCGTATCAAACCCAAACAACCGCAAATAGCGCGCTAATTTGCCAAGGTGTACATCGAGAATAAATTTAGTAACTCGCAAAGGTTTGGGACGTAAATGAACCAGCCGTGAAATATCGAGGCGCTCAAAGACCGGGTAAACCGATATCCGTTCGCCACCACGTATCGGGTACTTAAAACTTACTGACTTACCATCGACTAGAATCAAGTCAATTTCAGGGTGCGGTACGCCAATCGCCTCCACCAGATCCTTAACGGAAGGTCTGCCATAAAAGGCATGATCAAAGACTTTACCGCGCTGTGGGCGTGGCAAAAAATCATTCAGCTCCTGATAGAAGCGGAAGCTAGCCCAGCGTGTTATAGGCTGATGTAAATCCTGTTGAGCTTGCATGCTGGCATAAAAAAATTAAAACTTTGTTCTGGTTATTCTATCACCGCCTGCTGCTGGACATGTTAAACATTCACAAAGGTCTCTTGCTCTTATTATTCGATAGCTAAAGTACTAGGCTTCCAAACTATCCATTGCAGCTGTATCGGCTGTGGATTGCTGCGCGTCCTCATCAATAATCCTTAACAGCTCGTTAGCAATCTGCTCAATAGCCTTGGCAGCTGGTGAGTTTGGCGCATAACTCACCACCGGCTGAAAAGCCCCTATCGAATCCTCAACGGTCGTATCAACAGGGATTTCACCCAGCTTGGTAATGCTCTGCACACCCACGTACTTGCGCAGCAACTGCTGCAATTGCAGCATGTGAATTTTCTTTTTCTTGTCGCCCGAGCGATTGGCAACCAACAATGGCCGGAATTTCTTTACCGCTTCCTGCGCCGCACTCTTCTTTTCTTCCCCGGCTGCTTCAGCAAGCGAAAATATCTGCTCAATATTCTGAATATTGGTTTTAGCAATGGTTTTGCGGATCTCGTCACGGGCCAGGAAAACCGACAACGCCTTGCGGATCACCGCCAGTTTCACGAAGCGATACAAATCAAGCACCGCAGTGGGTTCTGGCGTTGATATACAGATGTTGTAATCGGCCATCATGAAATAGTCGAGGGTGTTGTAATTAGTACCCGCGCCGACATCAATAATGACAAAGTCCGAGTCCAGCTTACGAATATGACGCAGTAACTTGTCCTTGGCGCCGGTGGGTAAATTGGCGGTGTACATGGACTCCCCCATGCCGGGAATCAGCCGTAATTTATTGAAAGCCTTGAGTTCGAGTGTCACATCCTGCAAGGACTCAATGCGGCGCAACATAAAGTCACCCAAGGTGCGCTCGGGCTTAAAAACACCAAACATGATGTGTGCGTTAGCGCCGCCCGCATCAAGATCAATCAACGTGACCTTATGCCCTTTACCGGCAAGCAGCACTGCAAGGTTTGAGCTCAGCATGCTTTTACCAACGCCACCTTTGCCCGAGCCAATAGAAACGATTGTTGTCATCTAAAATTTAATCTCGTGTAGCCTGTGATTTATTCATGTTATTTTCCGACTGTTGAGTCAGCATGTGGCCGCGTCAATAAAGCGACAACACGCATCAATCAGCAATAAATATGCACGTAACGTGCCATATAAACACAACTATTCTAGATGCGACTTAGCGATACAAACAATCGACGAATACAACAGCATCTGGCATTTCCTGCTTCTATGGTACCGCTATCCATAATAGATTTTGGTTATGTTAAACATACACAGGCCTTCATATCCTTTATTTTCAATGGGTTATGCGGGCCAAGTAATCGTTTATAGTAAAGCCTTAACTTAACTTTAGCAGCCACTTCCAGTAGAATATCGGCCTTCCCGGTAGGAGGGCTCTACATTTTGCTCTTTAAACCCGGACATGTTCACAATCCATTAGAGGGGTCATTATTGTATGAGCTTATATTCAGAATATATGGACGAAATCGCAAGCCGTAAAAAGGACTTGGGATTGAATCCAAAGCCAATTGATAGCGCCGAACTGCTGTCAGAAATTATTGACCAGATCAAAGAT
>Ga0209292_1001191_pt1 | contig 32283 bp, 23 predicted proteins | sample GOMGulsemesocosm_2_FD_184634 | JGI IMG/M metagenome (GOLD analysis project Ga0209292, IMG submission 184634) | Methane-oxidizing microbial communities from mesocosms in the Gulf of Mexico - GOM9C Gulf of Mexico (SPAdes) (version 2) | ecosystem: Environmental > Aquatic > Marine > Cold seeps... | reverse complement strand
CACCTTGGCCTTTTTCTTGACGGTCAAGCGCGATTAAAACACCAGAAAGCTGTGCGCCTTGTGTTTTAATAATTTCCATTGATTCGCGAATAGCAGTACCTGCAGTGATAACATCATCAACTAGCATGATTTTGCCTTCAAGCGCAGCGCCAACTAATGAGCCACCCTCACCGTGTTTTTTAGCTTCTTTACGGTTAAAGCAATAAGGTGCATCGATATTATGGTGATCGTACAGAGCAACTGTTGTAGTAGTGGCAATAGGAATACCTTTATATGCCGGACCAAAAACCAAATCAAACTCAATTTTTGAATCAACTAGTGTTGCCGCATAAAAGCGACCTAAACGAGCTAAGTCACCACCGGTTTTAAACATACCGGCATTAAAAAAATACGGGCTAACTCGGCCAGATTTTAAGGTAAATTCACCGAAGCGTAATACCTGTTTTTCGATAGCAAATTCAATAAAATCGCGTTGATAATCTTTCATGGTTATTTTCCTGTTTACTAATCTAAAAATAGCTTAACTAAACGTAGCTTAGCTTAATGCTGCTTTTTGTATGTCGAATAATTCGTTGATACCATTTTTAGCCAATTCAAGCATCGCTTGCATTTCTTCAAAGCTAAACGGTGCTTCTTCAGCAGTACCTTGTACTTCGATAAGTTTACCGGTATCTGTCATTACAACGTTCATATCAGTATCTGCCTCTGAATCTTCTGGGTAGTCTAAATCAGCAACGGCTTCGCCTTTATAAATACCAACTGATACTGCAGCAATCATGTGCTTAAGTGGGTTAGTTTTAATAATATCTTTAGCACGCATGTAGTTAAGTGCGTCAACTAGCGCAACACAAGCACCAGTAATAGCCGCAGTACGTGTACCACCATCAGCTTGAATAACATCACAATCAACTGAAATAGTATTTTCACCTAAAGCTTTTAAATCAACCGCGGCACGTAATGCACGTGCAATTAAGCGTGAGATTTCTAATGTACGACCACTTTGCTTACCTTGAGCTGCTTCACGACGCATGCGCGTATGAGTTGAGCGAGGTAACATACCGTATTCTGCAGTAATCCAACCTTTACCTTGGCCTTTTAAGAAACGTGGAACACCTACTTCAACGGTCGCAGTACAAATTACTTTAGTATCGCCAAACTCAATAAGTACTGAGCCTTCTGCATGAGTAGTAAATTGACGAGTAATTGTTACCGGACGAATTTGCCCTAAAGTTCTGCCGCTTGGACGCATGGTGTGTTCCTCTAAATAAAGACTGATAAATTAATTGCCGCTATTATAGTGCGTATACCTATTACCAATCAAGATACTGATTGGGAGTTACCTTGAAATTTCACATTTTGAAATAACATAAGTATCAATCGAGCAAAGATCACTTTTTTGAAATATAGTTCAACAAAGCAAGGTCATGTTAATTGTCCGAACAATGTCTTGTATTAGATCAGAGAGCACCATGAAAATTTTCTTCCCATTAGTGATTAGTTTAAGTTTATTTATTAGTAGTATTGCTACGAGCAATGCTGCACCAGTAACGGTAACGCCTAACTTACCAACTTACAGTAAAGTTTATGATGATCAACGTGATCCGTTCAAAGATGCTACGGCAGCACTAACCTTAGCCAAAGAGACTAATCGCCAAGTGCTTATTGAAATTGGTGGAAACTGGTGTACTTGGTGCCATAAGATGGATGCTTTTCTCCTTAAAAATCCTGAAGTATTTCAAGCATTACATAGCCAATATGTCTTATTAAAGATCAATGTCAGCGACAGTAATGAAAATAATGATTTTATGAAATCATTACCACCTGTACTCGGTTATCCACATATGTATGTCTCTACGGCACAAGGTAAGATGATTTTATCGAAAGACACCGCAGAGCTTCTAGACGACAATAATTACTCCAAAGCACAATGGTTGAGCTTTCTCACTAAGTGGTCGGTAAAAAATAGCGCAACTCATATTAACGCCAATGCTCAACAACCTGGGGAATAATCAGCTTGCCAACGCTAACTTCTTTTTTTGATAAAAATTATCAGACACCTGAATTTATCAAAAACAAAAAAACACAGCAAAATAGACGTCATTTCCTAAAGTCTGCTGCAGGTATGGGCGCATTAGCGAGTTTACCTACATTCAACCTTAGCGCTAAGACACAAACCTCACTTACCGAATTAATCAAAACAGATCCTTGGTTAACTCTTGATGCAACACTAGAGCAATTATTACCAAGCTCAGCCACAGGACCTAGTGCTAGTGAAATTCGAGCAACGGCTTATTTATACCAAGTGATGACAGTACAACCTACTGAGCAAGACGAAAAAGAATTTATTCTCAAAGGTGTTGGTTGGCTAAATGGTTATGCCAACAGCGAAAAGTCAGCAAATTTTGTTCAATTAAGTTTTTCCGATAAAGAACAACTGCTTCGTGGCATTAGCCAATCAACAGCGGGTAGAAATTGGTTAAATACCTTACTCGGTTATATTTTTCAAGCCATGCTTGCGCCCGAGAGTTATGGCGGAAACCCTGACGGTATTGGTTACCAATGGTTAGAGCATCAAGCTGGCTTTCCTTTACCTGAAGAGGGGCAACGCTATTTTGAATTACCCACCAGAGCACGTATAGATTTGATCAGCCGAGTAGATTACGACAACAAACAAAAAAAGAGCACCGATCAGCACCTCGTAAAGATCCGTAAGAAATCGCCCCAAGGAACGAGAAAATCATGAGTTATGATATTTGTATAGTCGGAAGCGGCGCCGGCGCCTCGCCAATTGCTCATCAATTAGCACAAGCTGGCGCTAAAGTATTAGTTCTTGAAAAAGGTCCTTGGTTAACTGAAAAAGAATTTTTCAAAGATGAGCTGACCATCAGTATTCATGACGCTTACAATCCAAAGTTAAGTGATGAGCAGCACGTTATTGAAGAAGAGTACCTTGATGAAAACGACAAACCTTTTTGGCAAGGTGAAAAAACCAGTGATTCAGGCTGGAGTTGGTGGAACGGTAACGTAGTTGGTGGCTCGTCAAATTTCATGAGTGGTTATTTTCATCGCTTAAAACCAATAGATTTTCGTTTAAAATCTGAATTTGGTGCCATAAACGGTGCCAACGTCGCCGATTGGCCAATTAGCTACGATGAACTCGAACCTTATTATGCAAAAGTAGAACGTGAGGTGGGTGTATCGGGTCGTGTGGTTGAACATCCACATCAAGAGCCCCGTTCAACAGACTTTCCTTATCCGCCCATTGCTGAATTACCCATGTCTTCATGGATAGATAAAGCAGCGAAAAAAATTGGCTATCATGCTATCCCAGTACCTAGAGCCATTTTATCTGAACCAGCCATGGGCAGACGCAGTTGTGAGTATTCAGGTTATTGCAGTAGTTATGGCTGTGCTTCTGGCGCAAAAGGCAGTGGTAGAGCAGCACTTTTAAACCATGCTGTAGCTACAGGCAACTGCACCATTAAAGCGAACGCCAAGGTTTATAAAATAGCCACCGATAAAGATGGCAAGATTACTGCTGTGCACTACTACAACAGCGTTGGGCGTAAAAAATCAGTCAACGCCAAAATTTATGTAGTCGCTTGCCAAGCGGTAGAAACATCAAGATTGTTATTAGCATCTAGCGGTGAAAAATTTCCACAAGGTTTAGCCAATAATAATGGGCAAGTAGGTAAAAATTTATTGTTTAGTGGTGGTGGTACCGGACAAGGTGACTTTAATTTTGCCGACTTACCTGAACAAAAAGTAAATGAATTAAAGCAAGTGGGTCCCTTTATTAATCGCGCCTTGCAAGATTGGTATCAAATTAGCGATAACAGTTTTACTGGCGCCAATAAAAAAGGTCAAGCCAAAGGCGGCACCATAGACTTTTTATTCCATCAAAACCCCATTGCTAGAGCACGTGGTACACAATGGGGACTTAGCAAAAGTGGTGATGAACAATTACTATGGGGTGAAGACTTAAAACAAAGCCTAAAAACAGAATTTACCAGTTATAAAACACTACGCTTTGAAGTGTTTAATGACTGGCTACCTACTGATGATTGTTTTGTCAGTTTAGATAATGAAGTGACCGACCAATGGGGCGATCCGGTAGCCAAAGTACGTATTGGTTACCATGACCACGACCTTGAGGTAGGCGAGTACTTATCGAAAAAAGCAGAAAAACTACTTGAAGCCTTAGGCGCAAAAAATGTCTCATCTTCGGTCAGTGGTTACCCTTCAACAAACTTGATGGCTGGCGGCTGTCGCTTTGGTAATGATCCCAAGACATCAGTACTCAATAAAAACTGTCAAGCCCATGAAGTTGATAACCTGTATGTCACTGATGGTTCGTTTATGCCAACGGGCGGTAGCGTACCTTATACCTTTACCATTTATGCAAATGCCTTTCGGGTTGCTGATAAAATAGAGGCGCATTGGTTAACGCTACAAAGTTAGCAAAAAGTAAGGGATCTCATTCGATACTGAATTTCTGGCTAGATGTACTAAGCTCAGGCATAATCCAAGCCATTAAGTGACATTATTATTAGGATTTAACATGATCTATAGCATGACTGCATTCTCTCGCATTGAAATTAAGGGCGATTGGGGCAACGCCGTTTGGGAGATTCGCTCAGTTAATCAAAGATTTCTTGAGACTTATTTTCGTTTACCTGAGCAGTTTCGTGGTATAGAGCCTGTTTTACGTGAGCGTTTTCGTAAACAACTGAATCGCGGCAAAGTAGAGTGTAACTTACGCTTTAATGCCAACCCTGCAAACAAAAGCGAATTAGCTCTGAATGAGAAGCTAGCATTACAACTTATTGAACATGCCAACTGGATTAATAACCACACCCTTAATAGTCAAGTTAATCCACTTGAAGTTATGCGTTGGCCTGGTGTGATGGAAGCACCTGAAGCCGATATGTCATCAATTCAAGCAGAGTTACTTGCCGCATTTGACCAAGCACTAAAAGACTTTATTGCTGCTCGCGCCAGCGAAGGTGAAAACCTTAAGGTGATGATTGAGCAACGCCTTGATGCGATAGCCGATGAAGCCGAAAAAGTTCAAAATCATATGCCAGACGTCATTGCATGGCAGCGTAATCGTATCATCGAAAAATTCACCGATGCTAAAATTGATTTAGATTCAGGCCGTGTTGAACAAGAGTTAGTTTTATTAGCACAAAAAATGGATGTAGCCGAAGAACTAGATCGCTTAAATAGTCATGTCACTGAAACGAAAAAAATATTGAAAAAAGGTGGCGCACAAGGTCGTCGTTTAGATTTCATGATGCAAGAGTTTAATCGTGAAGCCAATACCCTAGGTTCAAAATCTATTAATACCGACATCACGGCAAGCGCGGTTGAGCTAAAAGTATTAATTGAACAGATGCGTGAGCAGATTGCGAATATAGAATAATCTTCAATAAGATTTTCATCATTAATAAGCCATAGCTAAGTAATACCTTAACTATGGCTTTTTTGTGAGCAATCAAACACACCAAGATAGTAATGGAGCATATTGCTTGCTATAACATCTGTAGAGATTTTTATAAGGATATCTGCAAGATGATCACACTTTCCCCAGAGCAATGCCGTGTTATCGGTGTCATGTTAGAAAAAGAAATAACTACACCTGAACAATATCCACTATCGCCGAATGGTATTCTCATTGGTTGCAATCAAAAAAGCAGTCGTGAACCGGTTATGTCTCTTTCTGAAGAAGATATTCAAAACGTTATTGATGAGCTGGTACAAATGAACCAGTTGATGGTAGATCACAAAGCATCAAGTAGAGTGAATAAGTACTTCCATCGGTTCTGTAATACCGAATTTGGCAGCTTACAGTTCACACCTCAGCAAAGAGCAATTATCTGCGTACTATTTCTTAGAGGACCACAAACACCGGGAGAAATAAGAACGCGTACTAATCGCCTAGCGGATTTTACCGATGTGGATGAAGTAGAAAGAGTATTACAACAACTTCTCGATTTAAACGGGCAAACCTTGGTTAAGAAGCTAGAAAAAGAGCCAGGAAGGCGTGATTGCCGTTATGTGCACTTATTGTCTGAATTTGATGAAAGTAGCTTGGTTGCATCGACTAACACTCAAGCTGAAATTGTTCCTTCACAAAACAGCACTCAACTCAGCCAACGAGTCACTGAATTAGAGCAACAAGTTGCGGCTTTAACTGAGCAAGTGGCCACCTTAACCGAGCTGTTCGACACTCAGTAAGCACTATTTACCGTTAGATTTAATCGCTCAAAGGCAAAGTAAGTGAAAAATTATGTGCGCATTTCATTCAACAGTATAAAATGCGTAATGAAGCCACACATTATTATGGAAAATAGTCTTTATGGGTAACGCCTTACTGTTCTTAAGCTTTTTATCTACTTCTCTGTTTACGAGTATCGCTCAAGCTGATAATCAGCAAAGTAATAACCAAAATACCCAAGTAGATAAAAAAGCGGACCAGTCAGCCATCATACTAACTGAGTCACAAAAAAATCAGTGCGCCCAATACTGCAGTGAAGCAACCGATGATAGCTATAAACAACAAGTTCATGATAGACAAAATCCGTCTTCCAGTGTCGGTTATGAATTGGTAATACCCGAAGCATTACCTCCCAGAAATCGCTGGTCTGATTTTCTGCCTATCTTAGGTATAGAAGCTCGAGAAGCTGGCTACTTATTACCCTTACCATTTGGTATTTCACTCGTTGGTTTAACACAACAGCAACCTTTTACCGTATCTAAAATAGGTTTAGAAATAGATGGTCAACAAAGCGAGATAATTAACGACTTTATTGATAATGCTATAACCGCTAAAAACCTTAGAGTATCTGACACCACCTACAATTTACGCTTTGACGCTTGGATACTGCCTTTTTGGAATGTTTACGGCATAGTTGGTCAAACAACAGGCAAAGCAGAACTTGAGTTAGACGTAAATTTAGAACTACCAACATTAATATTAGCCGCCGCTGATATTGGTAGTGGTTTTGGCAATAAACGTTGCACCAGTATTAACTTACCTTTTCAAGGTCCTGCTCCTGGCAATTGCTTACTTACCGCAGAGGGTATTCCAACCACTTTAAACTTTCATGGTACAGTGATGGGTTACGGTACTACCATCGCTGGCGGTTACGGTGATTTTTTTGGTATGTTTGATGTTAATTACACCGAAGCTGACATTAATATAGCCATAAAAAAAACCCAACAAACCGTATATTCTGCTCGCTTAGGCTGGAATGGCAGTATTGGTATTTATCAGGGTCAATTATGGGTTGGTGCCATGAAACAAGACATTGAACAACAAATAGCAGTAACAACGCCTGGTAATAAAGTTGCTGTATTGATTGATCAACATACCAGCTCGCCGGTAAATTATCTCATTGGAGGACAATGGAATATTACTGAAGAGTGGGCGGTAATTGCTGAAACCAATTTTGCTTTTAGTGATAGACAACAGTTTATGATGCAGTTAGGTTATCGTTTCTAAACGATCCAATACTCGATTAAACACTCAAGTTATTTTTCAATGGATATTAAAATGTCAGACTCAAAAATCGATAATACTGAAAATGAAACCTCCGCCATTGCCGATACAGCACAGTTAGCAATCGATCTTCCTGCTGAACTATTACGTACTGAAATGGAACAAGCGTCACAACTTTATCAAGTGGTTATCGATTTCTTCACCAATTATAGTTTTCAGCTGGTTGGTGCCCTACTTATTTTTTTATTGGGCTTCTATGTTGCAGGTAAAATTGCTAAAGCAGTATTAAGCCTTTGTGAAAAACAAAAACTGGATGTGACTCTAAGCCGTTTTCTTGCCAGTACCACCCGAATGGTAGTGATGGTGATGATAAGCATCATGGCACTGAATAAAATAGGTATCAGTGTTACACCATTTATTGCCGCCATAGGTGCAATTTCATTAGGTGCAGGTTTAGCATTACAAGGCTTATTAGCTAATTATGCAGCCGGGTTTAATATCATCATTATTCGTCCTTTTGTTGTTGGTGATACTATCGAGGTACAAGGAGTAACAGGCATAGTTAAAGAAGTACAACTAGCTTATACCATCATCTATAATGAAGATTCGGCTGAAATAACTATTCCCAATAAACATATCGTGGGTGAAGTGGTACTTAACTCAAGAAAAGATACCTTATTAAAACTCTCTGTTGGCATATCTTATCAAGATAACCCTATCGAGGTTATAACACTTGTAGAACGCACTTTAGCCAAGCTTGATATATACACTGATGAAGTACGTATGCAGGTTGGCATTGATGATTTTTCAGATAGTGCCATTACCATTGGTATTCGTCTTTGGATACCAACTACCCATTTATATGCTGCAAAATATAGTGCTTATAAAGCAATTTATTTAGCTTTTGAACAAGAAAATATCACTATCCCTTATCCTCAACGTGATGTGCACCTTGTAGAGAAGAACGCGCAATAATTCACACACCGAACCTACAGTGGCTTAATAAGTAAAGCCACTAATACCTTATTTAAATGGCTTACCCTTGCCATTAAAATAAGGTATTAATAAACAGATCCAATTAAAATCCCTAGTAAAATTAAGCCATCACCTGGCTATCATGGAAAAATAATAGATTTATGCCATGATTAAACATAACAAATAAAAGCCAGTCAGGAACACCATGCTTAATAAAATTCGTGAGGTTATAGAAGCTGTTTCGAATAGCTATGGAGATGGTTACTTCACTAAAATCACGTTATCGTTGAACAAATTAATTACTGCCGATTATACATTTATTGCAAAGTACGATAAGCATAATCATAGTAGCCAATCACTAGTATTCGTAGCTAAAGGAGTGCTTGCTGAAAATTTTGAATATACGCTAGCGGGTACTCCCTGTGAACAAGTTCTAGATGGTTCTATTTGTTACTACCCCAAAGGGGTTTATAAGACTTTCACACAAGATTCGGTGCTTGTAGATCTGAAGATCCAAGCATATTTAGGTGTGCCTTTACTAAACTCTAAAAAAGAAATAATCGGCCTCATTGCTGCTTTGTATGAACAGCCACTTGAAGCTGAAGAAGATACTATTACCCTGTTAGAATTATTCTCAGGTCGCATTGCTGCTGAACTTGAGCGTCTTGAACATGAGAACAGCCTTGAAGATAAAATTAGTCAACGCAATCAAGAATTATCTAATACCATAGAAGAACTTAAATCGAACCAGCAACAACTCATTGAGTCTGAAAAAATGGCGGCATTGGGTAATTTAGTTGCTGGGGTTACTCATGAAGTAAATACACCACTAGGTATAGCCATAACCACTCACAGTATAATGGTAGATGAACTGAAAACACTTAATGATAAAATCAGTCATGAAAAACTTACTTTAAAAAATATGAATCATTATCGACATGTCACTGAAGACGCATTATTAATGCAAGGGGAGAATTTAAACAGAGCAAAAAAGCTAATTGAAAATTTCAAAAAAACGGCAGCAGATCAACATCTGCTAGAAATCGAAACAATAAATATTGGCCATTATTATCAGCAAACAGTTTCCACATTACGTTCTATTTTAAAATCCAAAAAAGCTTCAATTACCATTCATTGCCCACAAAATATCATCTTGGCAACATACCCAGGGGTGCATGCTCAAATACTTACCAATTTAATTACCAACAGTGTTCGCCATGGTTTTATCAAAGGTATTGAAAACAATGAAATCAATATCGATATATCACAAAGCGATAATGAGGTGGTCACAGTTTCGTATAATGATAACGGCATAGGTTTAACAGCAGAAGCTAAAACCCGAGTATTCGAACCATTTTTTACCACGGCACGTAACAATGGTGGTATAGGCTTAGGTATGTCAATTATTTTTAAACTAACCACTGAAAAATTAATGGGTAATATGGTGCTTGAAGATACAGTTCATGGTGCTTGCTTTACATATACCTTTGAAGAAAACACTTCTGAAATACTAACTATAAATTAGTACCTATCAACTTTTATTATCTCCTTTTTATTGTGATTTAGTACTCGGTTACTGTATAGTTTTTCGTTATTCGATAAGTAACGGAAATACAACGGATATACTATGCTTTTAACCAAGAAGTTATTAACAAAATCACAAGTTAACAAGACAAAAAACACTGTAAGTCTTGCATCAATATTTATCTTTAGTTTCTCACCAATAAGTTTAGCCACTGAACTTCACCTATCTGAACCACAGTCAAAAAATAACGAAAGCAAGCAAGCTACAGATAATACCTTTTCGTCCTTTTATTATCTTGGCGGAAAAATTGGCAACAATACTTATCAAGATGGCTGTGAATCATGGAACATCAGCTGCGAAGAAAGCGATCTTGGTCTGGGTGTTTTTGGTGGTTATCAATTAAATCAATATATTGCCTTTGAAACGGCCTATTTAAAGCTAGGAGAAGCCAAAGCTACTTATTTAGAAACAGGTGTTGAACAAACATATATTGGTAGTATGCAAGGCTTTGAGTTTTCTGTCTTAGCTTCTATTAACTTAACGGATGAGTTAGCTGCTTTTGCTAAAGCTGGCACCTTTAATTGGTTTGGTGAAAATAAAAATGATGAAGCACCCCATTCTAGTTATAGCTGGGCACCTACTGTTGGCACAGGATTAAGCTATCAAATAACTAAAAACTGGCAAGCCCGAGTTGAATACCAATATTTTCATGAGTTAGGTAATCGTACTTTGGGCAGTAGCAGTAGCCACTTAACCACATTAGGCGTTAGCTACCGTTTTGGTGAAGAGAAGTTAGCACCAAAGAAAATGAAAACCAAGCCCCAAAAAAAATCAATACCACCAAAGGCTCAGCCAGCCCCACAGATAATACCAATTGCAACAAAACCTGCCAAAATATTGCCAGAGCATAAACTCAGCGTTTTATTTGCTTTTGATGACAGTAAGTTACTTACTCCACAAGCACTTTCTTCTGTAGTTAAACAGCTAACAGAGCATCCGCAAAGAAAGGTAATTTTAAAAGGATATACTGACGCAAAAGGCAGCACAGAATATAACTTAAAACTCTCAGAAAAACGCGTCAACACCATAAAGCAATACTTAGTGACACAAGGAGTAGAAGAGAGACAAATCACTAGCAATTACTTTGGCGAAGCATCGCCATTGTTTGATAATTTAACGGCTGAGCACAGAAACAAAAACCGCCGAGTATTGGTGTTTATACCAGAGCTCACCTTAAACAAGTCAGTAAATTCCAATCAAGCTAAACAAGGAGCAGGACAATGAGATTATTAGCACCTATTCAATTCATAGTTACCTGTTTACTGGTCTTGTTAATAGTAGCTTGTGGTGACAGTACTGATTCTGCCTTTCCAAAACCAAACTGTGGCGGAACTGATAATCCTTGTGTAGAAATTACCGCTTTTACTATTAGCCCAGCCAATAAAACCATTCTGGTCGAATACGGACAGCAATATACCGCAACCGTTTTTTTTGATGATGGTAGCCATCAAGACGTTACCGAACAAAGCACTTGGTCACTCGATAATGATGCCGTGGCAAGTATTTCAAATAATAGCGCTGACATAGGTTTTGCTCAAGGTTTAACTGCTGGTAGCACTCTGATCAGTGCAAGTTTTAAAACGGCAACAGCATCGGCTCAACTTACCGTAATGGATGAGCCCGTAGAGCAATTAATTATTGTGCCTGCAACGGCTACTTTACCCATAGGAACAAGTCAGCAATATGGCGCATTCTTACTGCTTACCAACAAGCAAAGTATCGACGTTACCGAACAGGTAACTTGGCAAATGCTTGAGAGTAACATCGCAAGTATTAATGACAGTGCGGTTGTTATTGCTTTAACTCAAGGTATTACTCAGTTAAACGCTAGCATTACCCATAGCGATGATACGCTGTTAACTGCCACAGCTGAAGTTACTGTTATAGCAAGTACCATTAAAGAAATAGTGATCACCCCGGCTAATGGTACTTTCCCTGTCGGTACTACAGGTGCTTATCAAGCATCAGCGTATTATACTGATGGCCATGTTGTTGAGATCACTAAAGATGTCACTTGGAGCATAGCCGACAGCAGTATTGCCAGCATCACTGAATCTGGTGAATTGGCAGGATTTGCCAAAGCACTTGCTGTTGGTACAACGAAAGTTTTAGCCTCTTTACAAGGCATAACAGGCACAACAAATGCAACCATTACTGATGCAGTCATTCGCTCAATTAGTATTAATCCAGTAGCAGCAGTTGTTCCTGCTGGAGTCAGAGTTTATTACCAAGCTCACGCGCTCTATTCCGATGAAAGTATTCATAACATTACTCGTTTAGCTGCATGGTCTAGTAGCATACCTGAAATAGGTAATATCCAATTTGTTAATGCTTTAGCTGGGGTAACAAGCACATTTTCACCCGGAGTTACCCAAATAAGTGCGCATTTTGACGGCTTAACAGAAACAGTCCCGTTAACAGTAACAGCAGCTGCACTTGAGTCGTTGCAAATTAGTCCACAAAATCCAAGTGTTCCACTAGGAACAAACGGACAATTTATAGCGATTGCTTATTATTCAGATAAATCGACTGTTGATGTCACCAAAGAAAGCACATGGCAAACTTCAGATCACCAAATAGCAACGATAGTGCCCAATGGCGATATTGCTGGCTTTAGTACAAGTAACGCTATAGGCAGCACTGAAGTGGCCGTTTCATTTGCTGATAAACAAGCAATTACAACATTAACAATAACAGATGCAGTCTTAGAGTCTTTGTCATTAACGCCTGTGCAAGCAACTGTGCCAGCAGGTGATCAGCAAAACTATCAATTATTTGGCTTATATAGCGATGGTAGCTCAACTAACTTAACAAGTTATGCTAGTTGGCAAAGCAGTAACCTTGATTTAGCGACTATCAATGCTCAAGGCAACGCCCGCACTTTAAAAGCAGGTGAAGTTGATATACTTGCTACTTACCAAGGCAGTACAAAAAAAGCATTATTAACCATTACCCAAGCTCAGTTAACACATATCAGCGTTGCTCCGAAAGACTTAACGATTGCGGTGGGTCATCAGGCCTCATTTATCGCGACAGCCTTTTACTCAGACTTTACTAGCCACAATATTAACAATGTCGCAGTGTGGTCGAGTGAAGATACCGCTATTGCTAAAGTAAATGTTGGCAGTGATGGCGGTTTAACTACGGGTCTATCTGTAGGAACCTCGAAAATAACAGCAACCTTTAATGGTCAATCTGATAGCGGTACCGTAGAAGTAACAAATGCGGTATTAGAAAGCATCAGCATGACTCCTGTTTCAGCGACAATAGCAGCAGGTTTAAATCAGCAATACCAACTTACCGCCACCTTCTCCGATAGCAGCAAAAAGAATGTTACCACTATATCTCAGTGGCAATCCAGTGATACGGCTGTTGCCACCATAAGTACTCTAGGACTTGCTACCAGCTCAATTCAAGGCGAGACGATTATTCAGGGCAGCTATCAAGGTAAAACCGCAACGTCGAGCTTAATAGTAACGACAGCAAACTTAACCGCTCTACAGATCACTCCGCAAAACCCTACTGAACCTTTAGGTACAACAGGACAGTTTAGCGCAATTGCATTTTACTCAGACAGTACTAGTCACGATGTTACCCAAGAAGTCACTTGGTCTAGTAATGATGAAAATACTGTCAGCATTATTACAAACGGTGTGACTGGTGGTTATGCAAGCGCAGATACAGTAGGCAACACTCAAATAACTGCCCACTTAATGAGTGCAACAACGTCAACCAAGGCAACGGTGATCGAGGCGATACTAGAATCCTTATCATTAACCCCTGCTAGCGCCAGTATTCCTGTAGGTTCAACGCAAACTTATCAACTGTTTGGCTTATTTAGTGATGGCAGCTCAAAAGACTTAACGCTTGAGGCAAGTTGGCAGACAACTGATGATGCTATTGCAACAGTGAGCTCTTTGGGTATAGCTACAGGCCTAGCTTCTGGCGACATCACGGTTACGGCAAGTTATAAAGGTGAACAAGCTATAGCTTCACTCAGCGTCACTGATGCTGTTGTTGATTTTATTACCGTCACACCGGCAACTCAAGAACTGCCGGTGAATCATACTGCTCGCTTAAGTGCCGTGGCTCATTATTCTGACTCAAGCACAAAAAACATCAACCATTTGGCTACTTGGACAGTTGATGATGATGCAATTGCCAAGATAAATAATACTTTGCTTAACGGCGGCAAGGTCACAGGTATTTCCGCGGGCATTGCAACCATTACGGCAACATTCTCAGGCCATAGCGCCAACAATATAACTACAGTAACTGGCGTTACTTTAGAGAGTGTCACGATTAGTCCAATCGATGTAACTATTGCTGCAGGGTTAACACAACAATACCAGTTATTCGCAATATTTTCTGATAGCTCCAGTAAAAATGTAACGATTGAAAGTGATTGGCAATCTAGTGATATTAATACTGTATCAATAGATACCTTAGGTTTATCGACTAGCTATTATGAGGGTAAAGTGACTATTACTGGCACTTATCAAGGCATGAGCGCAGCAACATCATTAACTGTCACAGCAGCAGAAATTACCGGTTTAGAAATTTCGCCAGTAAACCCTGTCGCGCCAGTAGGCACTGAAGACAGGTTTACCGCTACTGTTTTTTACAGCGATGGTTATTCATCTGACGTCACTCGTAGCACAACCTGGTCGTCGAGCGAGTCTAGCATTATTAGTATTGTTGCCAGTGGTCCAGGCGCTGGTTATGCTACCGCTGAGCAAGTTGGCGATAGTGAAATTAGCGCTAGTTTTGGTGGATTATCGACAACAACAATGGCAACAGTGACGGCAGCCATATTAGAAAGCATTGTCATTGATAATACCGATGCCAGCATTACTATTGATAATAAAACAAGTTATATCGCCATTGGAGTGTACAGTGATGGTAGCTTTAAAAACATCCCTGCTGATGCTATTTGGCTGAGCTCAGACATAACGATTGCCACAGTAGAAAAGACTGGTGTAACCAATGCTTGGGCGACAGGCCGTAGTGCCGGCGTAACTAATATCACAGCAAACGCTAACGGTATAACGAGCAATATAGCCAAATTAACCGTTACTGAAGCTGTTATAGAGTCAATTGAAATAACACCAACGAATACTAGCCTTCTGGTGAATACCGAGATTAATTTCACTGCGATTGCTACTTATTCAGATGGTGCAACTATTAACATCACTGAATTAGCTACTTGGATATCTGATAACACCGGTGTTGCTAGTGTGATAACAACAGGTAGCAATGCCGGACTTGTTAGCGCAGAAATGTTAGGGACCACTACTATAACAGCTAGTTTAGACACAATAACCAGCAATATAGCTGAGGTTAATGTTACTGATAAAATTATTGATAATATTCAAATAACACCAAACAATAAAAGTTATACCATAGGGCAAACTGAGCAATATAAAGTCACGATAATTTATACCGACTTTTCAATTAAAGATATTACTACTGAAGCACAAATTAGCAGTGATAACGCAACAGTAGCAACTTTTGATGTTAACAACTTAATGACTGCAAAAGGGCTGGGGAATGCTGAGTTATCAGCTTCTTATCAAGGCATAACGAGTAAAAGACAGTTCTTACATGTATTGAATTAAAACTTAAGTATATTTAAACATTATCATATAAGGAAATAGCTGTGAATTATTGGATTAAAGTAAAGAAACTGAGTTTGATTGCCCTTGTTATTTCATTGATTGCCACATTAATTTCTTGTACAGAAGCCCCGAAAAAATCAGCTACTGCTGAATCTGAAAAACAAAATACCACCATCTATTTTGGCGGAGACATTCTCACCATGGCAGGTGATAAACCTGCCTACGCTGAGGCTATCGTTGAAAAAGCTGGCAAAATTGTTTTTGTTGGCGATAAAAAACAAGCCTTAAATAAATATTCAAATAATTTAATACACGTCGACCTGCAAGGGAAAACCCTAATGCCAGGTTTTATCGAACCTCATGTGCATCCTTCCATTGCTGCTATTTTACTCTCTGGAGATATTGTTGCGCCCCATGATTGGAATATCCCTAGCGGCTTGAAAAAAGGCGTATCTGGTCATGATGCTTATATTAGCCGTTTAAAATCTGCCATTGCAGAAAATGCTACCGACAATGAAGTACTTTTTATTTGGGGATATCATCAACTTTGGCATGGCGAACTTAATCGCACCATGCTTAATGAAATTTCTCCTAATAAACCTATTGCCGTTATCCATCGCTCATTTCATGAAGTTTTTATTAATGATAAAGCCATTGAGTTATTTAACATAACAGCGCAAGATTTTAGCAACAATGCTCAGGTAGATTGGAAAAATGGTCATTTCTTTGAGGGCGGTTGGTTAGCCTTAGTTCCTAAAATTGCGCCACAGTTATTAAATCCACAACGTTATAAAAATGGCTTGGCCGACATGACCAAGCTTATTCAACAAAACGGTATTACCACCATTGCTGAGCAAGGATTTCCAAGTTCTAGTTTTGATATGGAATATAATCTGCTGCTCAGCGAAATGACTAAAAATCCGCCGTATGATGTTTATAATGTTTTAAATGGTACTCAGTTATTTACCATGCAAGGAAGTAATGAAGAAGCTTTCAAATTTATTGAGTCTGCCAGTGAAAAGTACAACACGGGTAATGTCTATATGCTGCCAAAACAAGTCAAACTATTTGCTGATGGGGCTATTTATTCGTTAGCCATGCAGATGAAAGCGGGTTACAGCGATGGTTTTGAAGGCGAGTGGATGACACCACTCGATACCTTTGAGCAGCAAATGAATTTTTATTGGGATAAAGGCTATAAAATAAACATTCATGCTAACGGCGATTTAGGCATCCAAATGTGTTTGGATATGGTCGAAAAACTAATGCAGCATAATCCTCGTAAAGACCATCGTTTAACTTTGCATCATTTAGGCTATTTTACCGCTAAACAAAGTGAACAAATGCACAAGCTTGGTATTGAAGCTTCCGCCAATCCTTACTATTTATGGGCGCTTGCTGATAAATATTCTGAATATGGTTTAGGTAAAGAGCGAGCGGAGAATCTGGTTCATATAAAGTCATTACAAGACAACAGCGTTCCCTTTTCATTTCACTCAGACTTTGGCATGGCACCAATGGAACCACTAACTTTAGCTTGGACTGCCGTTAATCGAATCACAGCACAACAAACCTTGGTATCGCAAGACCAACGCATTGATGCCTATAGTGCTATGCAGGCTATTACCATTAATGCTGCAAGAACTTTAAATTTAGAACAAGAAATAGGTTCGATTGAACAAGGCAAGCTAGCTAATTTTACCTTATTAGCTCAAAATCCATTAAAAGTAGCCGCAATCGCTATTAAAGATATCAATATACTGGGTGTTGTCTTTAGAGGCGAGCAACATTGGCAAGACACTCCATTGGTAGGTAATGATGTCGACCAGTTTGGCTGTAAAGCTTCGGCTGGTTATTCATGGTGTGCAACGACCAATCAATGCGAGCGATCATGGGTATTAGCAGAGGAAAAGCAGTTTGAGAATACTGCCAAAGCTTTTGCTAACTATTGTCAAAACGACGTTGCACAGTAAAGTTTAAGTTAACCTTTCGCTGCTCAGTGATGTGAGCAGCCATCTACATTCTATGTTTCGTATCATAAATCAGCAATAAAACCACATGTAGTGCGTGGATATAAGAAAAAGCACTATATGATGTGTTTGTTTTTAACTACCTTTTAATTTAGGTGATCCAGATCAACTAACCCCACCTTATAAATACTATATATTGTGTCTATCAAAAAAAATAGCACCCATATATAGGCCATTGAATGGATTTTAACTGCATCCCCCCTAGTGTCGTTTTCCAAGAAGTCCCTGATGAGATAAGTTTATGTTTTAGTATTACAGGCTGTAAAGTGGGCTGTAAAGGTTGCCATAGTACCGAGTTATGGCATGCAAAAAACGGCATAGCGCTAACAAAGCAAACTTTTATTCAATGGCTTAAAAAGTATAAAGGTTTGATCAGCTGCGTAGTGTTTTTTGGCGGTGAATGGCAACCAAATGCTTTAATTGAAAAACTGCTTATCGCTAAAAACTTTGGCCTAAAGACCTGTCTTTACTCAGGTGAAAGGCATATAGATATCAATATCTCTCAACACCTTAACTTTCTTAAAACAGGTAAATGGCAAGCTGAATTAGGTGGTTTAGACAGCACCACAACTAACCAAGTTTTTCGTGACTTAACTACCGGCGAAAAACTAAATCATTTATTCACTAAAAATAATATCGACGCTCAAGCGTTCAACTCGACAAATACAAAGGGAGCAAGCAATGTTGCGGCTTAACCAAGAACAAATCACTAATAAAAAAGACTTCATAAAAGACTACTTTGCAGCAAAAAATGCCGCAGACGGCTCAAAAATGGATGCTAATGCCAATGTTAGCCACAAAAACATTGCTACTCTCGAGGCTGAATTATTAAAAGACTGTTTTGTGCAAATTAACCGTGCCTTAGTACACGATAAAATTCGCGATACCTTTGATGCTGACCTAGCGAAAGAGTATATGCGCCAAATTGAAGATCATGAAATATACGTGCACGATGAGACCAGTTTAAAGCCATATTGCACCTCAATTAGCATGTATCCCTTTTTGCTTGATGGCTTAACTAAATTGGGTGGTGAATCTAAAGCCCCTAAACATTTGGAGTCTTTTTGTGGCTCTTTTGTTAATCTAATTTTTGCTATTTCAGCGCAGTTTGCTGGCGCGGTAGCTACGGTTGAATTTCTGACTTATTTTGATTATTTTGCTCGTCTAGAATACGGCGATGATTACTTAGCTAGTCACCAATTCGAAATTGCCAATCACTTACAACATGTAGTTTATGCTATTAACCAACCTGCGGCAGCGCGTGGTTACCAAAGTGTATTCTGGAATGTTTCATTATTTGATCAGCATTACTTTGCTTCAATGTTTGAAAACTTTGTTTTCCCTGACTTTAGTAAACCAAACTGGCAAACGGTTGATCAACTGCAACACTTTTTCCTTGATTGGTTAAACAAAGAACGTGAACAAGCTGTCTTAACTTTCCCTGTTGTTACCGCCGCCATGTTAACTGAAAATGGCCAGTGTAAAGATCAAGAATTTGCCCGTAAATTAGCGGAGCAAAAAGCTGAAGGTAACTCATTCTTTATTTACTTATCTGACAGTGCTGATTCACTCGCCTCATGCTGTCGCCTACGTAATGAAATCTCTGATAATACCTTCTCTTATACCCTGGGAGCTGGCGGCGTCGCTACTGGTTCAATTAACGTCATTACCATTAACATGAACCGCTTGGTGCAAGATGGTCGAGATTTAAAAACAGAGATTGAAAAGATACAAAAATACCAGGTTGCTTATCGCAAGTTGATGGAGGAGTACCAAGAGCAAGGCGCTTTATCAGTTTATGACGCTGGTTTTATCTCACTCGATAAGCAGTTTCTCACCATAGGTATTAATGGCATGGCAGAAGCGGCTGAATTCGCCAACCTTACTGTTGGTAATAACGACGAATATAAAGCCTTTGTTAGTAAACAATTAAAAGTGATTTATCAAGCCAACCAAGCGGCGAAAAAAGAATTTGGCTATATGTTTAATACTGAGTTTGTTCCTGCCGAAAACCTTGGTATTAAAAACGCAAAGTGGGACAAAAAAGACGGTTATCAAGTCAATCGTGAGTGTTATAACTCTTATTTTTATGTGGTCGAAGATGATGATACTAATCACCTTGATAAATTTGTTATGCACGGCCAAGAAATGACCCAGTATCTTGATGGCGGCTCTGCACTGCATTTAAATTTAGATGAAGCACTTTCTACCGATGCTTATGTGAAGCTGTTTAATGTCGCTGCAGCCACGGGTTGTAATTACTTCTGTATTAACGTGAAAATAACTATTTGTAATGACTGTGACAAAATAGATAAACGTACTTTGTATGTCTGTTCAAGTTGCGGCAGTGACAACATTGATCACGGCACCCGAGTTATTGGTTACTTAAAACGAGTAACGTCCTTTAGCCAAGGCCGTCAAAAAGAGCATGCGCTGCGCCATTACCACAAAGAAAGTGCCTAAGAGCTCTCAGCCAAGCCACCTTGTTAATAAAACATGGTGGCTTGATAGACTCTTCAGCCACTGCATGTAATACTTTTCGGCCGTGAATATGCATTCAGGCTATCTCAACATGACTAATTTTGCCGTTATCGGTACCAGTAAAATCACCGACGCTTTTATTGAGGCTGCAAAGCAAGACCCTCGTTTTAATTTAGTGGCGGTTTATTCTCGCCATCAAAAAACAGCACAAGCCTTTGCCGATAAACATAACATTGAGCATTGCTTTACTGATTTAGACTTATTAGCCAACAGCAAACATATAGATGCCGTATATGTCGCCTCACCAAACAGTTTCCACGCACAACAAAGTATTACCCTGCTTAATGGCGGTAAACATGTGCTTTGTGAAAAGCCGGTGGCAATTAACTGTGCTGAACTTGCGCAAATGGTTGCCGCTGCTAAAGCTAACAATGTCACTTTTATGGAAGCGATGTTGGTGACTTTTCTGCCTAACTACCAGCAAATAAAAAAACAGTTAAAAGCACTGGGCAAGATACGAAAATATAGCGCATCATTTTGCCAATTTTCATCTCGATATCCCGCTTACCTACGAGGTGAAAACCCAAATACCTTTAATTTAAATTTTGGCAACGGTGCTTTAATGGATATTGGTATTTATCCCTTATATTTGGCAATAGATTTATTCGGTTCACCGACCGAGATAATAGGTCATAGTTCTAAATTACCAACCGGGGTTGATGGTTATGGCAATCTATTATTGAATTACGATTTACCAGATACAGATAATAACCAAGCCGCTTTACAAGTACATATAAGTTACTCAAAACTAAGTAATGGCAGCAATGTTTGCGAAATCCAGGGCGAAAAGGGTTATTTAATGTGGCAGCACTCATCATTGTTCAATGAAGTTTCTTTGCATTTAAATGATGGCAGTTGCCAAACTTTAACGTTAGCGCAAACCGATAACAGAATGACTTACGAGCTTAGCCATTTTATCGATTTAGTAGAAAGTGGTCACAGTGAATCTTCGGTGAATAGCTGGCAGCTTTCTCAGCAAGTATTAACTGTGATAGAGCAGGCAAGAAAACAACAAGGAATTATTTACCCCGCAGATCAAGCAGCGGCAAATTAAATGGGGAATGATTATAAAGACCCCATTTAAATACTCGTTTTGATCCTAACTATCAAGGGGTAAAACTTTGTAAGCGCAACGTCTTGCCCCTTCGACAATATGCTCTTCACGACTCACCTCAGCAACTTCACTCATTAGAGTTTGAAACATCTGTAATTCCGAGCGACAGAAACTCAAACACTTACTCGCGGCTGCACAAATAGGACAATGGTTTTCCATTAACCAATATATACCATCATGCACTTCTACTGTCGCCATATAACCTTCATCACTACGCAGCTTAGCTAACGTCTGTAATTTTTCTTCAACGCCAAAACGATCGGCAAGGGCTAATCTATAATTTGCCATCGCAGTGTCTTCTCTGTGACTGATCAGCTTCTCCATGCCGTCATCGCCAAATAAAGTAATAACAGAATCAAGTAACTGCACAGTTAATTCATCATGACGATCGGCAAAACGACTATTGCCTTTATCTGTTAAGGACCAATACCGCGTTGGTCTGCCTCGAGCAGCTTTTTCATCCTTAAAGATCACATCACCTGAGTCTTCTAAACCTTGAACATGCTGGCGAACACCCATGGTAGTTAAACCCAATTCACTTGCCAATATTTTTGCTGTTAAAGGCCCTTCTGTCTTCAATAACTGAATTATTTTTTCATGTGTTTTCATTAAAGTTACAGCCAAGAAAAGATATATACCCATATTATTACGCATTTTTATCATAATTTCATCGTCTAGCTCAATATTAAGTAAAGTTTTTTGTTTATATTTTACTTGACCTTATTTAGTAAAGCGTTTACTTTATTAAATAAATAAAACGCTTTACTAAAGAATACTAAAGGGATCATGATGAATTTACTTATTATCAGCGCCAGTCAGCGCACTCAATCACAAAGCGCTAAAGTCGCTCAATATATAGCTGAAACAAGTAGCCAATTTAGTGAAATTAATCATATAGAGTTATGTAAACAGCGTTTACCTATGTGGGATGGCGAAGAAAGTAGTAAAGAAAATCGTGCTAGTGATTGGTTAGCGATCAATGAAAAATTGAAAGGTGCCGATGCATTAATATTAATAACACCTGAATGGGGCGGCACAGCCTCCCCCTTATTAAAAAACTTGTTAATGATGGCTGATGCTACCGACATAGGCCATAAGCCAGTATTAATAGTCTCTGTAGTCAATGGTATTAGTGGCGCATACCCTATTGCAGAATTACGGATGAATGCTTTTTCAAATAACAAACTGGTAGCGATTCCCGATCACCTAATTATTAGAAACGTTGAAGAGATTCTAAATACAATCAATAAAAGTGAGCAGCAAGAAGATAGCACTATAACTCGCCGAGATAAAAGTATCCGTCATCGTATTGGTTATAGCTTACATACCTTATTGCATTACAGCCAAGCAATGAAGTCTTTACGCGAAACTTTGCAAGGTGACGTTTATAACAACGAGAATTTATACCAATACGGTATGTAAATTAATCAGCCGTTCAACATAAAGCAAACACCGAGTAAAAAGGAATATTTATGAATCTAAATCAAGTCACCTTACCGGTAAAAGACATGGAAATAAGTACAGATTTCTACCGTCGCTTAGGGTTTTTACACATAGTAGATACACCACATTATGCGCGTTTTGCTTGCCCTGATGATGGCGCAACCTTTTCACTTAGCCTAGAAGTAGACTTACCTGATAACAATCACCATGGTGCTGTCATTTACTTTGAACATCAGGAGCTAGATACATGGGTTGCAGAAATTCAACAACGTGGCATTCAATTTGAGCAGTTACCAACAGAACAATCTTACTTGTGGCGTGAAGCGATGTTACGCGATCCAAGTGGAAATAAAATCAAATTATATTGGGCGGGAGAAAATCGTTTAAACCCGCCATGGCGAGTTGAGAAAAAATACCCTGAATAAACAACTACACTACTAACAAAGACATTACGTTATAAAACGTAACGGAGAGCAATTATGATTACATTAGAACATATCAACTTAGTCGTAACCGATATTGAAAAAAGCCTAACCTTTTATCAAGCCGCATTTCCTCACTGGCATGTGCGAGGTGGTGATAAAGGTGAATGGTCAGGAAAACCAAGAAACTGGTTACATTTTGGTGATGATTATCAATATATAGCTCTAGCCGATAACGGCGTCGGTGAAAACCGAGATTTAACTGGTCACCAAGTAGGCTTAGCCCATTTTGCGTATGTGACCAGTGATTTAAAAGGCACCATAGCACGCATTACAGAAGCGGGATTCCCTATTCATAAGGATGGTACGCCTGATGAGTACAGAGAAAATATCTATTTTCTTGATGCTGACGGTTATGAAGTCGAGTTTGTACAATACAATACTGATGTACCAGCACTAAGAAATCGTTATTAGTAGCGAACTATCCGTCATATATGTTGACGAGTACTGAGCCAAAAACATGGCAACTTTACAGTATTCATCAACATAGCTTAAACTTAACCGCATATGCACATATTTCAGTAAGTTAAGGCTTCTCATGCGTAAGTTTCAATGGATCTTTGTTTTTCTATTTCTCTCTGGCTGTGCCACCTTAGGTGTCATGGAATTCGATAAACTGTATGGTCCAAGCCATGTTGATAATCGGCTTGCCCAACCTGAAGCAACTGTAGCTCAAACGATTAACTTTAATGAGCATATACAACCGATTATTGAAAATCGCTGTGTTGTTTGTCATGGTTGTTACGATGCCCCTTGCCAACTAAAAATGGAGAGCAGAGCAGGTATTGAACGTGGTGCCAATAAAGCAATCGTCTATAGTGGTGAGCGCCTACTCACCGCTAATATTAGCGATAGCTTAAGCAAGCTAACTGAATTGAATAGTGAGAGTTTACAACCTCTACGCCAGCAAGGTTTTTTTCCTGTTTTAAATGAGCGCCAACAATCAGCGCAAGCGAATACCCAAGCAAGTCTGTTCTATCAAATGCTGCAACTCAAGCAGCAACATCCTTTACCCAATGACACATTACTTAACGATAGTTTCGATGTTTCACTCGATAGAAGCCAAGAATGCCCAACCATTGAAGAGTTTGAGCAATATAAGAATAACTACCCTCTTGGTGGCATGCCTTATGCGCTACCGGCACTATCGATTACTGAGCATAATCAGTTAACGGATTGGTTAGCGCAGGGAGCTATTATGCCCGCAACTACGCCGCCAACGAGTGATGAGCAACAGCTGATCACTGTCTGGGAAAAGTTACTTAATGGTCAATCAGCTAAAGATCAGCTAATCGCGCGTTATTTATTTGAACATTTATACCTCGCCAACTTATATTTCGACAAAACCCGATCTAGCTATTTCAAATTAGTGCGTTCAAGTACTCCTAGTGGTGAAAAGGTCGCCGTCATTACTACCCGTCGCCCCTTTGACTCACCATATGCTGACGGACGCACTGATGCCAACGTCGGTAAACCTGAGATTTTTTATCGACTGATTAAGCATAACGATACGATTATCGCCAAGCGACATATGCCCTACCCATTTGGTGAAGCTAAATTGGCTCGTATTACCGAGCTTTTCTACCAAGCCGATTACTCGGTAACTACATTACCTGATTACCAATTAGCGAATGCCTCTAACCCATTTAAAACCTTCAGGGCTATCCCTGATAAAGCACGATATCAATTTTTATTAGATCAAGCGCAATTTTCCATTATGAATTTCATTAAGGGCCCTGTTTGTCGTGGCCAAATAGCCTTAAATGTTATCGAAGATAATTTTTGGGTATTTTTCCTAAACCCGGATACCTTTGACCATTACCCCAGCGAAGAATTTATTGAAGCAAATGCTGATCTATTGCAATTACCAGCAGGAACCAGTGATAAAACCATGTCATTACTGTATTGGCGACAATATGCTAAACGTCAGCAGAAATATGTTAAAAATAAATTATCCTATATTGAAGACCTTAACCTGCAGCCAAATGAACTCAATCTTGACTTAATTTGGTCTGGTGACGGTAACCCCAATGCTAGCTTAACTGTATTTAGGCACTTTGATAGCGCTTCAGTGCTGCAAGGTTTTATTGGTCCTAAGCCAAAGACAGCCTGGTTAATTACCTATCCAATACTAGAACGTATTCATTATCTATTAGTGGCTGGCTTTGATGTTTATGGCAGTGTTGGCCATCAATTAAAAACCCGTTTATACATGGACTTTCTACGGATGGAAGCAGAAAGCAATTTCATTAGTTTGTTACCTAAAGAACAACGTAAACGCGTACATGAGCATTGGTATCGAGATACCAGTGATGACATTAAGGACTATATATTCTCTGATGATTTTTATCAGTTACCTGAAACAGGTATTAGTTACCAAACAACAAAGCCAAAAGGCGAGCTATTTCAAAAAGTAGCTCAACATACCAACAATGCATACGTTAACCAATTTAACTTATCATCCTTAAAACAGAACAAAACAGATAAGCTTATGGCTAAGATAAATAAGATACCTAATGAGAGCGTGTCTCTGTTACCGCAGGTGAGTTATGTTATGGTCTCAAATGGCGATCAACTACAAGCCTATAGCTTGGTTAATAACTCTGCACACAGTAATGTTGCACATTTATTCTCTGAAGATAATCGACGTCTACCTGCAGAAGATAATCTAGCTATTTTACGTGGCATAGTAGGTACTTATCCCAATGCCTTTTTTAAAGTGAAACAAGCACAATTGACTGAGTTTGTTGAAAGCTTAACAGCAATCAAAACAGAACAAGATTACCGTAAACTTAAAGACCAGTTTTCCATCCGCAGAACTAATCCTGATTTTTGGACGTTTGCCGATGAATTACATCTTTGGTATAACACCAATCAACCTAAGTCTTCAGGTTTACTCGATTTTAATCGCTTAGAAAATCGTTAATTGTTTACCTAAAGCCGATAAATAATAACCTGTAACAAAATACTGCCGCTTACCTCAATACTCAATGAGGTAAGCCGTAGTTTTGCTCAAGCCTCTTCTGCTACACTGCCCTACTATTTGTAAAATTAATGTGAATATGCATAATCAATCAAGGTAGATTAAATAGCATAATTATCACTTCAACAAGCGAGACTCAAATGAAGAAACAAAGCCTTTTTTTGACCAGTATTTTGGTCACTAGTATTTTAGCCGGTTGTACTGGTAACAGTGTGGAGCAAAATGCAGATATGACATCATCAAGCCAAACAAAAAAAATTAGCTACCCTGCAACTCACAAAGGTGATGTTGTTGATAGTTATTTTGGTACTGATGTTGCCGATCCATACCGTTGGTTAGAAGATGACCGCAGCGAAGAAACTGGCGCTTGGGTTACTGCTGAAAATAAAGTTACTTTCGATTATTTGTCACAAATTCCATACCGTGACCAACTTAAGTCTCGCTTAGCTGAATTATGGAACTACGAGAAAGTAGGCGCTCCTTTTAAAGAAGGCGATTACACTTACTTTTACAAGAATGATGGTCTACAAAATCAATATGTTATCTATCGTCAAAAAGATGGTGGCGAAGCTGAAGTATTCTTAGATCCAAATACCTTCAACAAAGAAGGTACAACATCTTTAGGTCAATTAAGCTTCTCTAAAGATGGTTCAATTGCCGCGTATGCTATATCAGAAGCGGGTAGTGATTGGCGTAAAATAATTGTCATTGACGCGGTAACTAAAGAAGTATTAGAAGAGCCATTAATTGATGTGAAATTCTCAGGTATTTCTTGGTTCAAAAACGAAGGTTTCTACTACTCAAGTTACGATAAGCCAAAAGGCAGCGAATTATCAGCCAAAACAGATCAGCATAAACTTTATTATCATGAATTAGGTCAAGCACAAAAAGATGACAAAGTTATTTTTGGCGCTACAGCCGAAGAAAAACATCGTTATGTTGGTGGTGACGTTACAGAAGATAATCGTTACTTATTAATCTCTGGTGCGGTATCAACTTCAGGTAATAACCTTTACTTAAAGGACTTAACTAAGCCAAATAGCCCATTAGTTACTATTGCTGATAACTTCCTTGGCGATACTTACCTTATTGAAAATGAAGGCGACAAGTTATTCTTAGTAACTAACATTGACGCGCCAAACAAGAAAATTGTTACCGTTAATGCAAAAGCACCGACTAGTGACAACTGGAAAGACTTAATTCCTGAAACTGAAAATGTTTTAAGTGCTTCAACGGGTGGCGGTTACTTCTTCGCAGAATATATGGTTGATGCAATATCAAAAGTAGTGCAATACGATTACCAAGGTCAGCAAGTTCGTGAAATTGAATTACCAGGCGTAGGCAGCTCTAGCGCCCTTTCAGGTGAGAAAGATGCAGACACTTTATATTACTCTTTCAGTAACTATAAAACGCCAGGCACCATCTATAGCTACAACATAGATAAAGGTGAAAGTGATATTTATCGTGAGTCTGGTGCTAAATTCGATAGTGCTGCTTATGAATCAAAGCAAGTATTTTACCCATCAAAAGACGGTACTAAAGTACCTATGATCATTACCTATAAAAAAGGTCTTGAACTTAATGGTAAAAACCCAACTATTTTGTATGGTTACGGCGGCTTCAATGTCAGCTTAACACCAAGATTTAGCGTTTCTCGTGCAGTATGGTTAGAGCAAGGTGGTATTTATGCTGTTGCTAACTTACGTGGCGGTGGTGAATATGGTAAAAAATGGCATAAGGCTGGAACACAATTAAACAAGCAAAACGTTTTTGATGACTTTATTGCTGCCGGTGAATACCTAATTGAGCAAGACTACACTTCAAGTGATTTTCTAGCGATTAATGGTGGTTCAAATGGTGGTTTATTAGTCGGTGCGGTAATGACTCAACGCCCTGACTTAATGAAAGTAGCCTTACCTGCTGTTGGTGTATTAGATATGCTTAGATACCATACCTTCACTGCAGGTGCAGGTTGGGCATACGACTACGGTACAGCAGAACAAAGTAAAGAGATGTTCGCTTACTTACAAGGTTACTCACCTGTACATAATGTTAAAGCTGGTGTTAGCTATCCTGCGACTATGGTAACTACTGGCGATCACGATGACCGGGTAGTACCTGCACATTCATTTAAGTTTGCTGCTGAACTACAAGAAAAACAAGCAGGAACAGCACCTATGCTAATTCGCATTGAAACTAATGCCGGACACGGCGCGGGTACACCAGTATCTAAAACTATTGAGCAATATGCTGATATCTATGCATTTACCTTGTTCAACATGGGTTTTACTGCTTTGCCTAAGTAAACTTATTTCGTTAAAGTAAGTTAACTATCAAGTTATCTGTTTAGACTAAAATGCCGATTAACCCTGTTTAGTTAATCGGCATTTACTAATCAATAACTGAATAAACACTTAATAAATAAAGCTATTGTGTATTAATCGATTTCAACCAATTCTTTTCTGAATTCATTCATATGGGTGATCAGAGCTCTTTGTGCATTAACATCACTAACATACCTGGCAGATAAAGGTAGCTGAACAACCACTTCAAAACGACTTGTTTCAAGTGAGTAACGCCATAATTGCCTTTGTTTATTTATGCCATATAAAATTTGATTATCAAGCACTGCCACAGGCCTTTCAAATTGATCAAATAATGGCTTAAGCTCTATCTCGTCTTTACCCACTAGCCACATACGGTCATCATAATCCAAGTAAATAAATTGAGTTTCCGATAAAGTGTTTGCCCAAGAAACCTCACTTTGCTTTAAGCTATGCATGGTACGAGTTTTTAAATTAATGGTGTAAAGACCTTCCTCGCCATTACTTAATGCTTTTACTAATAATTCCTCCGATTGCGGCCATTGCATTATTTCAGTTACTAGCAGTTCACTATCAATAATCTCCACATTACCTTGCAAGTTAAACAGCTGAATTTTATTATCTGCCAAGGTGGCAATTTTTTCCCCTGATGGTGACCAAACAATTGCTTTAGTTTGTATTCCGTACTTAACATCACTAATTTGCACAGTGTTTTTATCCTGTTGCAGCCATAGTTGCCTTGTTCCAGTTCGTTTTGAGGTAAAAGCAATGCCATTGCCTGAAGGCTGAAATACTGCCCAATCATCATTTAAATTTGATCTAGCAATTGTCAAAGGCCTCAACGTGGCTAAGCTATTAATATTGATGCCCGGCTCAGTCAGATATAACAAAGCATTATCTGTATCAGCAATAACTTCAGTGGCAATAATTTTTCGACCATCAGGATGAAAGCTCGGGTTATATAAACGGTGCCGTAAAGTGAGAGGAATAGGCTCGAGTTTTCCACTTGTATATACCCTAAATAGTCCATTACTGGTCGCAGTAACCAAATAATTACCTGACGGGTGATATTCGCTTTCTAATGATTTATATATTGATGTCCCTTCAGGCAGGTCAATAACATTACTCGAAAGCTTTCTCCCTTCTGCTGTAAGTACTGTTATTTTATGCTCATTTTGATCGGTGATACTAAGCACCGCATATTGTTTTAAATTAAATGAGTAATCATAACTATATATATAGTCATCTTGAGGCCCATAGAGTGTTACTCTCTCTTTTGTTCTTGGATTATAGCTTTGCAACGTCACAGTACCGCTAGAGCTTTCTTGCAATAAACTAATGTTCCCTTGAGAAAGCCACTGAGTTTTTTTACTGTAGGCGCTGTTACAATCAAGAAGTACCGATATTTTTTGTGGTAACTCTCGCGCCTTAGCAAAGCTTAAGGTATTTACAGACCAACAGTGTGCCTTTAGTACCTCTGTTAGTGGGCAACTGTTACGCTCAACAAAGACAAGATGGTTACCATCTGGAGACCAATCTGGCTGACCATATACTCCCTCCCTGCTAGTGAGCTTAAATTCTTGCTGAGTTACTAAATCTTTTGCCCATAAATCACTGTAACAAGCATCTATATTTCGCTGAAAAACAATAAAACGGCCATCAGGTGAGTAGCTACCATAAGCTTCTTTAGAGTCACTGCTTGTTAGCGCGCTAACATTAGAAAAACGTTCTGGTGGCTTAGATTTATTTTTGTAGCTAAACAAAGTCAATAAAGAAATCACAACTAATGCCACCATAACTAACTTAATTACTCGGTCTTTATGCGTCTTTGGCTCTATTATTCTTACCTCCCTACTTTTCATATGAGCAGAAATGGCCAGACTATAACCCTGCTTAGCGTGAGTTTTAATCACCCTCTGCTGCTTACTATCATCAGCAAAAGCTTTTCTCAATAAAAAAACACATCGCTGTAGGGTATTCACACTAACTACTGCATCTACCCAAACGGCTTTTAATAGATAGTCAAAACTAAGTACTTCCCCTTGCTTTTTAATAAGCTGCTCCAATACAGCCATTGCCTTAGGTGGCAAGGTCACAACTTCACCTTCAAGAGAAATCTGATTGCGGGAAAAGTCTATTTGGTAATCTTCAATCCAATAAAGGGCATTTTTCATTCGGTTTCTATAGAGGTCAGGGAGAAATCAGGCAAAAATCAGCGTAATAAGTTGCCGTAAATACATAAAGTTCATTATCCTAGCACAAATAAATATTCAAACAGAAGGAAGCAAGATGTTTCGTACTTCATTATTATTAATAGCTTTTCTACTAATACCAAATAATGCACAAGCAGCTAAAGTGCAAAAAAGTGAATTTGAAATAGCTGAAAAGATAGTTTTACCCTCAAAGATTTTAAATGAGCACAGAGAGATTTATATTTACAGGCCGAGTGATTATAGTAGTGATAAAAAATATCAAGTTATCTATGTACTAGATGGGGAGTTTCATTTTATACCAACCGTTGGCATTGTTAACTCTTTAGTTTCAACAGGATTGATGCCTGACTCGATAGTTGTTGGTATAAAAACATCAATAAGAGTACGCGATTATTTACCTCCAATAGTTGGCAAACCTTTAAGCCATCAACAAAAGTGGATTCAGCAAAAGTTCCCCAGCTTTGGCGAAACAAATAAATTTACCAGCTTCTTAGCAACAGAATTATTTCCTTATATTGAACACAAGTATTCAACCTTAGCCAACAGAACACTTATTGGTCACTCCAATGGTGGTGTATTTGCGCTTCATACTCTACTAAAACAGCCTAAATTATTTACAAATTACCTCGTTATTAGTCCCGCTCCTTGGTGGGGAGCAGAAGAGATTGATCACTTCTTTCCACAAACAAGTACTGATTATTTAGATAGCACAAAAAATCTATATTTAACTGTTGCAGGAGAAGGTGGTAGATTTTATTCAAATACAATGAGAATTATTGCTCATTTAGAAAGTAATGCGCCACAATCGCTAAATTGGCAGTTTGAGTACTTAAAAGAGAAAACTCATGAGACAACAATATTTCCAAGTATTTACCACGGTTTATCAAAGCTTTATCAAGATTTTTATTTTGATCAGCTAGACGTAATAGCAAAGTACGGTCAAGTCACTGATGTTATAAAATATTATGCTAATTTATCAAAGAAGTATCACTTTGAAGTGTCTATTCCAACTTCTGTACTAGCAGAATTGGCTAACTTACAGCTTTATAACAACAGGGATAAACAGGCATTTGAAACACTCAATGTATTTATTGATTTGTACCCAAAATCTGCATATCCCCATCAAAACCTTGCTCAAGCATATATGAGGACAGGTCAGTATGCCTTAGCAAAATCAAGTTTTTCACAAGCGTTAACTATTGCCGATGCAAAAAAAGAAATTGATTACACGGTTACTGATTATTTAGAGGATATGATAAAACAAGCTGACTCTCAGTTATAACTATAGAGTTAGGTGCAAACAAAAAGATCAAAAAAGCATTCAAACCCTGATCTCGATCAAGTACTTGAGTGATTTGCTCAGGTACTCTTTAGTTATATTTTGATTTTAAATTTATATTACTGGAGTAAATTATGGGTTGTTGTGGTGGATGTGGTGGCGAAGGCCATGATGAGAAAAAAGAGCAAGAAC